>OIFN01000058.1_pt1 | contig 99640 bp, 91 predicted proteins | sample 1582091 | NCBI WGS metagenome assembly OIFN01 (sample SAMN07501064, study PRJEB24779) | human gut metagenome
ACGGGAATATCTGCGGCAGCGGGCCAGTAATGGGTTAAGTGATAAAAGGTGTCTGGAAATATAGGGGCAAATCCAGATGCATGCGCAACATCCACGATTTTCATTAAGGATTGTGACAAATAAACACATAATTATCAGTAAGTTAACAAATTATTGTTTTTCCCTTATTAAGGGATATCTTGCTATGACTGAGGGCGTGTGCACTCAGAAAACCATATATTACAAAAATGATATTTGAAGGATTCATGCTGGAGGACAGGAGAATCATAGAAGGGGAATGGCTCAAACCATCCTTCATAAAAAACTCTCACATATGATCTGAGAATTACGAGTATATAAATAACTCTCAGATTAAAAGAGATTACTGTTTAGCATCCATTTTTTTGAATTCTGTACACCAGGCCTCAACAGTCTTTAACTGAAAGGAGTAAACAATATCATGTGATTTTGCGAGGAAGTCTAATTTTTTAACAAAATCCTTTGCAATAAATTCGCATTCTGGATAACACTCTTTGCTAAGAAGATAAATTGCATTTAATGCTGGCGGTCTGATTTTAGTATCACCGTTGTTATTTTTTGATCTTTTCTCATTATTTAACAACTCTTTTTTCAGCTCCTTATTTTCGCCTCTAAACATTTCAATGTCTTTGATGAAGTTTTCTTTATCAACAAGGAAGTTTTCCGTATCTTTATGATACTTTTTTATATCACTTAAAAGATTACTATTTTCCCTCCTTAAAGAATTATTTATCCTCAATAGTTCTTCAAAGTTTTCTCTTGTAAAATCAGGCTTATCAAACATTTTTTATCCTTTTTAAAATCAATAAATAGCTTACAACCAAAATAAATTACGATACACAATGTGAAATTAACTGGACTAATCTATCCCCAAACACCTACAATCCTAGCAGCAGCCATAGGGAAATTTTTCATGAGTAAACATACATCATCTCAAGTGACCAAAGCAAAAATCCTCCGTGCCGTTGCCAGTTCAACCGCAATCGAAACCGGTGTTTCTGTGCAAAAAATTGAGCAGCAACTGAAACAAAATCAGGCACAGGCGAAAGCCGTTGGCCTCTCCCGCTAGTCTGGCAAGATATCGTTCACCAGTTGTATCATGGGGCTGTAGTTCCCTGACACGCCTGCCTGTATTGCCTTGAAGTAAAACGCCTTGTGCTCATCCCACAGGCTGTAATCAATTAAGCCCTTCCCTGCCAGAACCGACAGCACGTCGCAAAGTAGCCGCGACAGACGCCCGTTACCTTCTGATCAAAATAAACTCCACATGGCATACAGCCAGATAACTTACCAGCTCCAGACGAGCCAGGGATTTGAGTTCACCAGACCGAGAAAGAAACTGCTTCTCTAAGCCATCAAGCAACAGCGGAATCCTGTCGGCAGCCGCAAACTGAAAACCATCCTTAGTCAGGTTAGCGTTACGTAGCCTCCCTGCCCAGTCGTACACATTCCCCAGCCATTGACGATGCCAGCCGCTAATATGTTCAAAAGCCAGCTCAGCAGGCGGCTGGCCTTCGATAAATAACTGCTCATAAAGCATCAACAGCAAGCCAGACTCCAGCGCCTCCATTTCCTGTTCATCAATGATCCCCAGCTTATTAGCCAGCACCAAGTCTCCAGAGCCCGGCTGATACGACTCTGCTGCTGTAATTGATATAGCTGAATTTAACTATCCGGTTTGCACTAATAACATCACGACAAACTCCGACCAAGGTGTTAGGGCTATTCCATATGGGGTGACTAGTTGTAAATTAAGTGATAGGGTATGCATTCACTATCTATTCACAAACCTATTCAAAAAGAGATTCAACATTATGCCTACTCGCTCTGACAGGATACGTCGGTTGCTCAGCCAAGGCCCGATGCAAGCTCGGCAACTCATTGAGATAATTGGCATTAGCCAACCAACGCTGTCCCGCGCATTGAGAGATATTGGCGATGACATTGTTCGAATCGGAGCTGGTCCATCTATTCAATACGCTCTACGTGATGTTTATCGCGGATTCAGGTCTGCCCCCATTTACCGCATCACTGATGAAGGACGCGTTAGACCCCTTGGCGAGCTCATCCCAGTTCATCCTGAGGGATTTGTCATGGTGCAAACCAATAACGTAAGCCTCCATAGCGACGGACTACCGTGGTGGCTGTTTGACATGCGACCACAAGGGTATCTCGGGCGAGCCTACGCATCAACGTATGCGGCCGATCTCGGCTTGCCAGCGAATCCAGAGCAATGGGCTGACTCGGATGTCGTCAGGGCATTGCTTGCACATGGCCATGATGCTATCGGCAACCTGCTGATAGGAGAACAAGCACGAGAGCGTTTCCTTGAGATGCCTGAACCCACCCCAGTTGAGCGCGCCACAGCCTACCCCGCGTTGGCATTGGCGGCTGGGGCCGGCGAAGCACCGGGATCATCTGCAGGAGGTGAACAGCCGAAATTTTGCACCTATACAGAGCGCGGTCACGTCTTAGTAAAATTCTCGGCCCCAGACGATAATCCGGTTAGCGAACGTTGGCGCGACCTTCTGTTGGCCGAGCACTTGGCGTTAAGGGTGCTTGGTGTGGAAACTGAGGTATATGATTTTAGTAGTCAGCGCTTCCTCGAAATTCCCCGATTCGATCGCGTTGGCCAACTGGGTCGTATTGGCGTCTTCTCGCTGAGGGCACTTGATGCAGAGTTTGTCGGAAATGCCAGAGCTCCCTGGCCTGTTCTGGTTAACAGCCTTGTTACGGAAGGGCATGTCCATCCGGATGCTGCAACAGGTACCGCCCGGCTTTGGGCATTTGGGATGCTAATTGGCAATACCGACATGCATCACGGGAACTTGTCGTTCATCAGCAGCCACGGTCGCCCGTATCACCTTGCACCGGCCTACGACATTCTGCCTATGGGGTTCGCTCCCAGAACGGGAGGCGCAATCGTGAACGAGCTTCGACCTGCATCACTACCCGAAGTAATTAGCCGGGATATCTGGCAGGAAGCGCTAGGCTTGGCTGAGGACTTCTTTGTTATAGCTAGCAGTTGCGAGCGTTTCTCCGCCAATTTCGTCCCATGCCTTGAGACATTACGCCATCATCTTGACGAGGCCAGATCACGTATCGCCCGTCTAGGATAAAAAGCTAGCTCAACTTTACTGATCCACTCATTTTCCAGCTCAATATAATCCAAAGGGTGAGGGTATATAAACAGTATAGCTACAGGTGATACGTAAACTTCGTCATCAGGAGGATCGCACATCTAAGCTGATGGACTTAATGATGATGTGCCCGAACTTCGCCTTAATGCACTATTTGCTACTTTGTATTAGTTAACTAACGAGCAAATAGTGAAGTTATCTACGTGTTCGTCCGCACATCTTGATTTCGCTATCTTTCATGTCGATGGCACTGGTACTAGAAGCCATATCGATGCTGAATTAAACCAAAACAATTACCTCCGTCCAAACAAGTTCACAACGTTGTTTTCGTGCTGCCGCTGATAGTTGTTAACCCGCTCTTCCCAGATCTCAAGCGCCTTGCGCTTTTCAGTCAGGTAATCATAGCGGTCATAGTGTTTCGAGCTGACGTCGTTCAAAGCGTGATTCTGGATACGGTCGCGGATCTCTTTACTGATCCCCGCCTCCCCCATTAGCGTTTTACAGGTGCGGCGTAAATCTCGCGCCGTGAAAACTTTAAACTCAGGATTAAAAGCACGGAAATACATGATGGAACGGGCCAGGCTATCGGTACGTAACGGGCGCTCACCGTTGGTCGAGAGTGGGAAGATATAGGGGCTGTTACTTTCCTTAGTCAGCTCTTTCACTGAGGCTAATTCTTGTAATGCCGATTCAGTCAACGGGATCAGGTGCTCACGCTTGTTTTTCGATACATCAGCTATGACCAGTAACGTCTTTTGCTGCCAGTCAATCGCGCTCCACTGGCTAGCAATCATTTCAAACGGGCGCTGCCCGCCAGCATAAACACCGAAGCGGATTAGGTGCTGCATCAACGGCCCAACGTTAGTTGCCTGAGCGAACTGCTCCATGACAAAACGTAGCTCCTCCAGCGTTAACCATGTATCACCCACTTTCTCCGCCGAGGACTGCTTCGGTATGGCCGATACTGGATTAACTTCAAGGCCGAACGTAATACCCACGCTGGTATTCATCGGATCGTTATCGGCTTTAAGACCGTAGTTAAAAGCCGCCATTAGGTAGGAACGAATTCGATTCGCATGGACCACTGCATCACGCTGGATGATGCCAGATAAGATCGTTTTGATCTGTAATGGCGTGACATCCTTCGCTTTGGTCTCTCGAGGAATGACTGAATAGCACTCTTTTTCAAGACGCTTCAGGACATCGGCCCAGGTCCGCTTATTGTCGAGCTTCATCTTGTGAACGTAGCCATGTACCAGCTCTTTAAACGATCCCTGCGAGCGATGAAGCTGCATGATGTGCTGCTCGGCCAGGCGTTGTTGCTCAAGTTCTTGCTGGGGTTCTTTTCCTTCAACAAGCCAAGCTCCGTACTTTTTCGCCAGCTCGTTGGCAGTCACCAGTTTCATCTCAGGCCAGATGCCTAACTGAATGAATTTTTCTTTCTTCCCTTTCTCAACGTAGTAGCGGAAATAAAAAACCTTGCTGCCTGAAGGCTGAACCTTAACACCAAGTCTGCCGGTGCCACGTTGAGCGCTGTTGCTCCACACGTAGTACGACGTACTCTTTGTCTTCAATCCACGTATAGCAGTCTCGGTAAGATTAGCGGCCATGAGGTTACCTTTATGAGAATAAGCGTTACCTGACCCAATGCCCATTTTGGGTCAGGTAATGGGTCAGGTAAGGATAGTACAATGGGGAAATTAGAGAACCAATCAGAAACAAAAATAACTTCATAACTGATTGATTATAGACAATTAAAAATACAATTAGCGTCAATAACGAACGATTAGAAACATGCCAATTTTATGACTCATAATCGCTTGGTCGCTGGTTCAAGTCCAGCAGGGGCCACCAAATTTCAAGGACTTATAAACAACCTTAAGTTCCCTTGCTTTTCCAGGATACCCATAGGGTACCGCAGCTAGGTATAACCGAGTATTCTCCAGTGTTCTACAGTTGGGTCGTAGCAGCCATTCAACTGCAATGAAAGAAAGTGCTACGGGTTTGAGTGCCCCCTCATAGGCAACCTCTAGGAGTATTCAATGAATACTGTCGAAAAGGGCTCAGACCTGCTGTCTAAACGTATCTGCGCTATGAGCGGCCTTATCATGGCTCTAGCAAGTATCGGGCTTCACGCCTTCCTTGTTATCCCTGTTAGCGTCGCTCTGGTTTTAATGCTACGTAGATGATGGCGTAACAAGCCCGGCCTAACGAAAGTTAGGCCACCTTCTTCAGATTGTAAGTTCCATTTCAGGTACCATCTGCGTTTTGCACTTGGTGTTCATTTGCAAGGATCTAACATGACATCTAAATATGAAGCTCTAAAGAAAGAAGTATTTGAACTGGAAAAACGAGGAAAAGAGCTTTATGTATCCATGATCAATGAGTGCGAAACTATTGATGATGAGAATATGACCGCATTAAAAAATGATGGCATACGCATAATTTCAGTGGGTAATAATTATCAATCTTGGTATACGAAAGCCTGTAGAGTGATAGAACAAATAATACCAGAGCGCCTGAATGAATTCGTAAGCTTATATCAAGGTGACCCAAAAAGAAAAGAGGTCTCCTATATGAATTACTCTATTTATGACTATTTAATAGGCTTACAGTCAACTAGAGGAAGTCAAGTAGTAGCAAGTCGGAAGTCAGCACTTCCGAAAATGGAAACTCAGTGGCATATTTTATCTTCCGCTTCCGAAAAATTCGATAGTTCGCTATTTGATATCAAGGAAATACTACAAGCCGATATCTTTGACACTGAGATTGATACAGCTAAAGAATTGAATAAAAAAGGGTTTGTACGTGCAGCTGGCGCAGTTACTGGCGTTGTACTCGAAAAACACTTATCTCACATTTGCAATTTACACAAATTAAAAACTAAGAAAGCGCATCCATCTATATCCGAATACAATCAATTATTAAAAGATAACGATGTCATTGATACTCCTAACTGGCGTTTCATTCAACGACTTGGTGATCTACGAAACCTTTGCGATCATTACAAAGATAAAGAACCGAGTAAAGAAGATGCCGAAGAACTAATCAACGGTACAGATAAGATAATAAAAACCGTCTTCTAATAAAAAAGAATAGCTCTTCTACAAGGAGCTATTCCATTGATATATTACATCTTATCTTCGACGTAAATTCCCGTAGAAATAATCGCGCCACCGATCCGGCGTTTGCCGTAAAGAAGGCCATCCGGATAACCCTGTGAGGCGGTATTGGTGACACCCCAAAGGCATAGGAAGCTTTGTTTTCCGGAGACTCCCTACGGGCCAGTCCCGCTGGCTGAGGGGAAAGCATCTGGACGATGTCGCCCAGAATCATACCCACGCCAGATGCAACGAGCGGCGCCCCAATAGGCGTGGCCCATAAAATGGCGCCAGCAACCGCAAGCACTGCACCAAGAATGGTTTGCAGAATCCCAGCCTTTTTGCTTCCAATAACTACAGGTACGATGCGGATAATTTCGCCAGTAATGGTAAAACCCAAATCAGCCTCACCAATATTATTTTTCCCCCTAAACACGGCGAAGGTCAGTCCCTGCTCTCTACTGTTAATCATGAGCTTTTCGAACCCCGGAATGGTCACTGCTAACGCAATCCCTTCCTCATGAATCGTGTTGATTAAACGTTGATGAGTCTTGTCGAATCTTTTACCCAGCACACCACTCAGTTCAATCTGGATCATCGCTTCTTTGACTGCGCTCATAGATACCCCTTCAATTTCAGGAGAAAGGAAACGGTTTTGCCGTTATAGGCCAGATTAAATGCTTTTTGTTTTCTTTCTTTTTTGGGAATGTTTTAATTTAAACATATACTTACAAAGAAGAAGAACGGAAACGACAAATCACATAAAATTTTCATTTATAGTGAGAATCTGCTAGGTCACCGCTCCGTAATGGGTCGAATACCCAAGTTTTGCGTCACACCTTCGCCAGCCACTTTATGATGAATGGTGGTAATATTCTGGTCTTGCAGCGCGTCCTCGGCCATACCGACATCAAAATGACGATGCGATATGGGCACTTTGCTCCTGACCATTTAGAAGATGCCGTTCGATTGAATCCTATATTAAGTCTGAAATATGAATGTAAGGTTAAACGATGAAACTTAAAAAGTTACAGTCTCTTGATTTTGTAAATGACTTTCTGAATCACTTAGAGACTAATTTTGAAAAAGAATTATTCACAGCTTGCTTACGGAACTATGCATCTCATGGCAATCCATTACGCTTCCATAACTTTGCATTTTCAATTCGCGAACTAATAACACATATCATCGAAAAAAAATCGCCGAACGATAAGTTATTACAAGCATCATGGTATGAAAGAGAACATGAACATTACGAAATATCCAGGAAACAGCGTTTAAAGTACTGCTCCCAAGCAAAAATTTCAGATGCATACTTGGGAGAAGAGTTCCTGGAAGAGTCGAATGAAAGAATAGATGAGATGCTTAAACTCTATTTCTTCCTAAACAGATACACGCATATAACAGAGAAGTATATGCACCCATCCCCTCAAGAATTTTTCGTAAAGGCAAAAAAAATACTTCAGACCGCAACAGAGATCCTAAATGGTTTAGATAATTGTAGAGATGAATTAATCCGTACTCTCGAAGGTAAAATCAGAGATGCAGTGATCGACACCGCAGTAAGCACAATGCCTGAAAACCTTGTGACTATCGCGAATCATGCGTATGTAGATTACACAGAGGTTGAAGAATTTGGAATAACGTCCATTGACGATGAATACATCAATATCTATGCAACCGGCACTGTCTATGTTACTCAGGAGTATGGCCCCAGAAACGATGGGGTTAGCTTGGACGAAAGTTATCCATTCACGTTGCGTATGTCCTCTCATTTAGTCTCCCCTGAAACATTCGAAGTCATATCTGAAGCTTTGGAGGTAGATACTTCATCTTGGTACGATGATGGAGAGAATGAGGCTCAAATGATGGAGATGGAAAGAAATGAAATTCCTCCAGTCTCTGTTTCATCCTACGACTTTGAGATAGATGAAAGCACGCCGTTCTAACATAAAAAATTGAATAGTAGCGATAAAGTGGTGTTAGAAATGGCGAAGTATGGCTAATCATTAGAAAATAATGGCAATCTATATCCATGATTAATAACGCAAATCATTGATTTTCGGTTATCCTTATAGGAACTCATAATCACCTGGTCGCTGGTTCAAGTCCAGCAGGGGCCACCAGATACAGCAAGGGCTGACGAGAAATCGTCAGCCCTTTTGCATTGTGCGGCCCCCTCGGGGCGCCGCAGCTTAACGTGAGGTTCGCGACAGGCGGCTTACACCAGCCCCTGCAGCTGTTCGCGCATATAGACGGTGAAGAATTCCGGGTTTTTAATGACGATCCGGTTACCGGAGGCAATTTTTTCCGCCCAGCCGGCCACTTTTTCCGTGAACCCGGCATCCCATCCCTCCTTTTCACCCCGGGCCATGACGTCGGCAGGATTTGCCGGTACGCCCAGTTCATGCAAATACTTCAAAATTCCCTTAGCGGTACTTTCATCCATAGTATTCGGCACCGACAACGATGTGTTCATACCACCAATAAAATCCAGGGCTTTATCGATTGCTGTTGGCATACTCTTATCCTTAAAATTAACCACGTAATGAACATGATGACACTATGGACCCATCTTCGCCGGGATATCAAAGAGATCGTTGCCTTTCTTTGATTCAGACCGCAGCTAAACGCTTGCGTGGTGCTTTTCTGCTCGACTATTTCGTACCATTCCTCACAGGAAACTACTCCATACGTCCGCGCTTAAACTGGCCGGCATCGATATCGTACTGTTTCATTTTTCGCCACAGCGTGGTGCGGCCAATATTCAGCAGCTGCGCCATCTCCTGCACCCGTCCGCTGGTCACCCGGGCGGCATGGATAATCGCTTCTTTCTCAATGGCGCTAAAGGTCAGGCTGGCGGGCAGCAGCGAGGAGCCCGCGTCGGCGCCGGGCCGCTCGGCAAACAGATATTCCGGCAAATTACTCAGCCGGATATGGCCGTTATCGCTGCTAATGGCGATATTTTCAATCACGCTGTTCAGCTCAAAATCGTTGCCCGGCCAGGAGTAGGCCACCAGCTGCGCCAGCGCATCGTCATCCATCTTCAGCCGCGAGGAAAAGCGCTTTTCCAGGCTCTTAAGGCGATTGTGCACCAGCGAAGGAATACTGTTACGCCGCGCGCGCAGCGGTGGGATAACGATTTCAAAGGAGTGCAGCGCGTAGTAAAGCTGGCGGCTAAAGCGGTTTTGCTCCACCAGATTGGCAAGATCGACGGTGGTGGTGGCGATCACTTTAACGTCTACCGGAATCAAGCGGCGGGCATCCAGACGGGTTAAAACCCCCTGCTTGATCACCTGCAGCAGCGCGGACTGCAGCTCCGGCGCCAGGTATTCGATTTTTTCCAGAAACAGCGTCCCGCCGTTGGCCAGCTCAAGGCGGCTAAGGCGGCCGTTTTCATCGTCCGTCGGCGCGCTGCCCATAAAATCCTGGCCCAGGACGCTGTCGGCATACAGCTGACAGTTGACCGCGATATACGGCCCGCCGCCCCGCTCGCTCTCATTGTGAATCGCCTGGCTGAGCAACTCCTTACCCACCCCCTCTTCACCGCAAAGCAGCACCGGAAAAGCGCCGCGCGCCGCCTGGCGGCCAAAGTGAATCAGCCGCCGGGTTTCCGGGTCGTCCGCCGACATCTGTTCAAAGGTATGGCTCACTTTGCCAAGCTGGCTGGTCATCAGCTGTCGCATCTGCTCGACCGGATGCAGCAGCAGAATGAAACTGTTGCCCTGCTCTTCAACGATTGGCTTGAGCGTAATCACGGCGTCGACAAACTGATGCTGGCTTTCGAAGGTGACCTCCACATGGTTCAGCCCGCGCGCGTGCTTAATGGCCCGACGCAGCAGGGCCGGCAGCGTCACCAGCTCATTAATGGTTTTCCCCTGGCTGGCCTGGGCATCAAGATGCAGCAGCGTCGCGGCCTGCACGTTAAGAAACTGCAAAATCCCCTGCTCGTTCCACGCCATCACCCCGTCATCCATGCTCTCCAGCAGACCGTACATCTGGTTAAGATGGCGATTCGACTCGGCCAGCAGGCTATCAGTGAGCAGCGAGTTGCCGACTTCCCGGGCGATAGCCAGGGTCAGGGAGAGGTCAGACGAAGCCTGTTCTTCCGTCAGGCAGCACAGGGAAATGGAACCGAACAGACGCCCGTGGTTATCAAACACCGGCGTGGAGCTAAACGACCATCCGTGCAGCGCATGTTTAAAATGCTCCTCGCCCGTCGTTTTGACCGGCTGCCCGAGCATGGAGGCCAGCGAAAGCGCGCAGCTGCCGATAATGCTTTCCGCGCAGTAGCTGCCGTCACGAAATCCCAGCGCCGCCAGCTGGTCGAGGGTCTGCGGATCGCCGCAGCGGCTAAGAATACAGGCGGACTCATCGAGGATGAACAGCGCGCAGGGGCGGTTATCCATAAACTCCCAGGCATCCTCCAGCGCCGCCTGACCAATCGTCAACAGCGCGGTCTTGCGCCGGCAAATCGATTCAAACGTCAGCCCCTGCGCCTGATGCGGCGTCTGCCAGGTTTCCCGCTGCATAAACTTGCTGCAGCGATGCCACGACTGGGTTATCACCAAAGGAAAGCTCTGAGTCTGCGCAGTCATATCCCTATCCGCTGTTTCATAAACGACAACCCCTCCGGCGGCTACCGCCAGAGGGGGAGAAAACGTCTCATCGCTTAAATGAGACGGGGCAGGTCGACGCTAAATTAGCGCGCCAGCCACTGCTGTCCGAGCAGGTCGGCGGTCAGAATCGCCGCATGCACGCTCTGCGCGCTGACCGGGAACGGCATGTTATGAATGGTTTCACCTTCCGCGCAGGTCGCTTTGGCGACTGCCTGAATTTTCTCATCGATGCCCTCTTTAACACCCATTTGCGCCAGCGTAACCGGCAGCCCGACGGTATGGCAGAAGTTCAGCACCGTTTCGATCTCTTCCATCGGGCTATTTTGCAGCACCAGCTGCGCCAGAGTACCAAACGCCACTTTCTCGCCATGGTACAGATGGTGGCACTCTTCGAGGATGGTGAAACCGTTGTGAATGGCGTGCGCGGCGGCCAGACCGCTACTTTCAAAGCCGATACCGCTGAGGTAGGTATTCGCTTCAACGATACGTTCCAGCGCATCGGTCACCACGCCGGCCTGGGCGGCGAGGCGGGCTTTTTCGCCTTCCGCCAGCAGCGTATCATAGCACAGGCGCGCCAGGCTCAGCGCCGCTGCCGTCGACTGACCGCCCGCCATGCTGGTGGCTCTGGCATCATAGCAGGCCCTGGCTTCAAACCAGGTTGAAAGCGCATCCCCCATCCCGGCTACCAGCAGGCGCACCGGGGCTTTAGCGATAATCGCCGTATCCATCACCACCATGTCCGGGTTTTTCGGGTAGATCAGATACTCTTCAAACTCGCCGGCTTCGGTGTAGATAACCGACAGCGCGCTGGTTGGCGCATCGGTGGAGGCGATCGTCGGGATCACCACCACTGGTAGCTTCTGGTAGTAGCCAATGGCTTTCGCCGTATCGAGCGTCTTGCCGCCGCCGATGCCCACCACGCCGCGGCAGCCGTGCTGTTTCAGAATGGCGATCAGGCGATTGATCTCAACGTGGCTGCATTCGCCGTTGAAGCGCTCCGCATGGCAGCTGATGTTGTGGCTGTGCAAACCTTCCAGCACTTTCTCTCCCGCCAGCTTCATCACGAAGTCATCGGCAATCACGAAAAAGCTGTCCGCCAGGTTTTTGGCGTATTGCCCAAACAGCGTGGATGCATCTGGTCCCTGGAGATATTTGGCTGGAGATTGAATAACTTTTAGCATTCCGTTCACCCTCAAATAAGTGCATGTTTTGACATGATGAGCCCCGGTGTTTCTCCGTCCGGCCTTACATCAAAGGCGGGGACGAAAGCGCTACCTGAGCGATGCCATCACTGTAGGGCGAGCCGCGGGCAAAAAAATCTTTCCCCTTTTTGTCCCGATATGAAACAGGACATAAATTTTATTGTTTCATATTGAAACATGAATTCATGTGAAACGATGGGATTGCGATCTCGATCCGCCCCTTTGGCGCAAAAGAAGGTCACCAGCCGGACGATCGTCGACGTTTTTCACCACCACGGGCGGCAAGAAAGGGCAAAATTATTTCTCCGAGCGGGCTTTCCACGCTGATGAAGCGAGGTGAAAGAGGCGCCTTACTTCGCATTTTTCCCTTTCCTTGCGCAAAAATGTTTCATTAAGGAACAAAAATTAATAATTACGTTTCGTAATGGAACTCATTTTATGGCGATTTTTTTTCCCGCCAACTCAGCCAGAATCAATACATCGCCCGATATCGCATATCGTCAGGCGGTACCCCTACACGATGACCGCCTCCGTCAGCAGAGAGGCCGCATCGAAACTCCGACGGAGCATAAACAATGAAAAAACTGATTAACCGTGTCGAAGATGTCCTGAGTGAACAACTGGCTGGCCTGGCAAAAGCCCACCCTGAACTGACGCTGCACCAGGATCCGGTCTACGTCACCCGCGCCGATGCGCCGGTGGCCGGGAAAGTGGCGCTGCTCTCCGGCGGCGGCAGCGGCCACGAGCCGATGCACTGCGGCTATATTGGCCAGGGCATGCTTTCCGGGGCCTGCCCGGGAGAAATTTTCACCTCCCCGACGCCGGATAAAATGTTTGAGTGCGCCATGACCATCGACGGCGGCGAAGGCGTGCTGCTGATTATCAAAAACTACACCGGCGATATTCTTAACTTCGAAACCGCCACCGAGCTGCTGCACGAAAGCGGCGTCAAGGTTACCACCGTGGTAGTCGATGACGACGTGGCGGTGAAAGACAGCCTCTATACCGCCGGGCGGCGCGGCGTGGCGAATACCGTGCTGATTGAAAAACTGGTGGGCGCGGCCGCCGAACGCGGCGACTCGCTGGAAGCCTGCGCCGAACTGGGGCGCAAGCTCAACAACCTCGGCCACTCTATCGGCATCGCGCTCGGCGCCTGCACCGTTCCGGCCGCCGGGCAACCCTCATTCGAACTGCAGGACGATGAGATGGAGTTCGGCGTCGGCATTCACGGCGAACCGGGCATCGACCGCCGCCGCTTCACCTCTCTCGATCGCACCGTTGACGAAATGTTCGATACCCTGCTGGAAAACGGCGCCTATAGCCGCACGCTGCGCCACTGGGACAACGTGAAAGGCGCGTGGCAGGAGGTCACGCAGACCAAGCAGGCGCTGCAAAAAGGCGATCGGGTTATCGCGCTGGTCAACAACCTCGGCGCCACGCCGCTGTCCGAACTCTACGGCGTCTATAACCGTCTGACGCAGCGCTGCGAGGAGGCCGGTATCGTTATCGCGCGCAACCTTATCGGCAGCTACTGTACCTCTCTGGATATGGTGGGCTTTTCCATCACCCTGCTAAAGGCCGATGAAGAGACGCTGGCATTATGGGACGCCCCGGTCCACACCCCGGCGCTGAACTGGGGCAAATAAGGAGCAACGACATGTCATTAAGCAGAACGCAAATCGTAGACTGGCTCTATCGCTGCGGCGATATCTTCACCAAAGAGAGCGATTTTTTGACCGGTCTGGACCGGGAAATCGGCGATGCCGACCACGGCCTGAATATGCATCGCGGTTTTAGCAAGGTGGTGGAAAAGCTGCCGTCGATTGCCGATAAAGACATTGGTTTTATTCTTAAAAATACCGGTATGACGCTGCTCTCCAACGTCGGCGGGGCCAGCGGCCCGCTGTTCGGCACCTTCTTTATTCGCGCCGCTCAGGTGACCCAGGCCCACCAGAGCCTGACCCTTGAGGAGCTCTATCAGACCTTTCGCGAAGGCGCGGAAGGGGTGGTGAATCGCGGCAAAGCCGAGCCTGGCGATAAAACCATGTGCGACGTCTGGCTGCCGGTGGTGGAATCGTTGCGCCAGTCCAGCGAACAGCACCTGTCGATACCAGGCGCCCTTGATGCTGCCTGCGAACAGGCGCAAGCCGCCGTCCACGCCACGATCGCCATGCAGGCTCGCAAAGGGCGGGCCAGCTACCTGGGCGAACGCAGCATCGGGCACCAGGATCCGGGCGCGACCTCGGTGATGTTGATGGTTCAGATGCTGGCCGCAGCGGCCAAAGAGTAAGGAAAACGCGATGGTAAACCTGGTTATTGTTTCTCATAGCGCCCGTCTGGGCGAAGGTGTCGGAGAACTGGCCCGGCAGATGTTAATGAACGATGGCTGTAAGCTGGCGATCGCCGCCGGAATTGACGATCCCGTCAGTCCGATCGGCACCGATCCCATTAAGGTTATGGAAGCCATCGAGTCCGTCGCCGACGCCGATCATATCCTGGTGATGATGGATATCGGCAGCGCCCTGCTGAGCGCCGAAACCGCGCTGGATCTCCTCGATCCGGCCATTGCGGCTAAGGTTCGCCTGTGCGCGGCGCCGCTGGTAGAAGGGACTCTGGCGGCGACGGTGAGCGCCGCCGCCGGAGCCGGCATCGACAAGGTGATCGAAGACGCCATGAACGCGCTGGAGGCAAAACGCGTACAGCTGGGGTTACCATCGCAACCGCAACACGCTTCGCTGACCGCCGCGCCGGTCGACGACCGCGACGCGCGCTCGGTTTCCGTGGTGATTCAAAACCACAATGGACTGCACGTTCGCCCGGCGTCAAAGCTGGTCGCCGCGCTGGCGGGATTCAATGCCGACCTGGTGCTGGAGAAAGGGGGTAAATGCGTCACGCCGGACAGCCTCAACCAAATCGCCCTGCTTCAGGTGCGCCGGAACGATACCTTAAGGCTGCTTGCCCGCGGCCCGGACGCCGACGCCGCGCTGGCGGCGTTCCAGACACTGGCGGCGGAGAACTTCGGCGAGCCAACGGAGGCGGCGCCCGCGCGTCGGCCCGCCAGCGCCGACCGCGTTGAGGGTAAGGTCGTGCTTTATCCCCAGCCGCGGGATAGGATCTCGCGGGAAACGAGCGCCGCCATCGGCCAGCAGCAGCTGCGGCTGAAACGGGCCATCGACCGGACGCTGGAAGACCTTAGCGCGCTGACGACTCTGGCAGAGGCGACGTTTTCCGCCGACATCGCGGCGATCTTCTCCGGGCATCATACCCTGCTCGATGACCCTGATTTATACGCAGCGGCGTGCGACATCATACGCGACGAGCAGTGCAGCGCGGCGTGGGCCTGGCAACAGGTGCTGAGCGATTTAAGCCAACAATATCGCCATCTCGACGATGCTTACCTGCAGGCGCGCTATATTGATATTGAAGATATTTTGCACCGCACGCTGCGTCACCTTAACGAGCGCGATGAAGCGCTGCCGCAGTTTAGCGCGCCTTCGATCCTCGTTGCCGACGATATCTTCCCTTCTACCGTCCTGCAGCTTAACGCAGAGCAGGTGAAGGGGATCTGCCTGCAGGCCGGCAGCGAGCTCTCTCACGGCGCCATTATCGCCCGCCAGGCGGGTATTGCGATGCTGTGCCAGCAGAGCGATGCCCTGACGCTGCAAGATGGCGAGAACGTCATCCTTGATATTCCCGGCAAACGCGTGATTCGCGGCTAACCTGCCCTAACCTTTCCGCCCCGGAGGCTGTCCCCTCCGGGAACTCGCTTAACTTTCAGGATCCGTTATGTCTCAATTCTTTTTTAATCAGCGCGCCAACCTCGTCAACGAAGTGATTGAAGGGACCATTATCGCCAGCCCGTGGAACAACCTGGCGCGGCTGGAGAGCGATCCCGCCATTCGCGTGGTGGTGCGTCGCGATCTCGACAAAAACAACGTGGCGGTAATCTCCGGCGGCGGTTCCGGTCACGAACCGGCCCACGCGGGCTTTGTCGGTAAAGGCATGCTGACCGCCGCCGTCTGCGGCGATCTGTTTGCCTCGCCGAGCGTCGATGCGGTGCTGACCGCCATCCAGGCCGTGACCGGCGATGCCGGATGCCTGCTGATCGTCAAGAACTACACCGGCGATCGTCTGAACTTCGGCCTCGCCGCGGAGAAAGCGCGCCGTATGGGCTATAACGTCGAGATGCTGATCGTTGGCGATGATATTTCACTGCCGGATAACAAACATCCGCGCGGCATTGCCGGGACGATTCTGGTGCATAAAGTGGCCGGCTACTTCGCCGAACGCGGCCACAATCTGGCAACCGTGCTGCGCGAAGCGCAGTATGCCGCCAGACACACCTTCAGCCTCGGCCTGGCCCTTTCCAGTTGTCATCTGCCGCAGGATGCGGAAACGACTCCGCGCCATCATCCGGACCAGGCCGAGCTGGGGATGGGGATCCACGGCGAACCGGGCGCTTCGGTTATCGCCACGCAGAACAGCGCGGAAATCGTTACGCTGATGGTAGAGAAGCTCAGCGCCGCCCTGCCGGAAACCGGCCGCCTGGCGGTGATGATCAATAATCTCGGCGGCGTGTCGATTGCCGAAATGGCGATTTTGACCCGCGAGCTGGCCAATACTGCGCTGCATCAGCGTATCGACTGGCTGATAGGTCCGGCGTCGCTGGTCACCGCGCTGGATATGAAAGGCTTCTCCCTCACCGCCATCGTGCTGGAAGAGAGCATTGAGAAGGCGCTGCTTTCCGCGGTAGAAACCGCCGGCTGGCAGACGCCGGTACAGCCGCGCGCGGTCAGCGTGATGCCATCATCGCTGCGCAGTACGCGGGTGGAGTTTGCGCCCTCGGAGAACAGCGAAGTTGCGGGCTACGTGGAACGTGTGACCGGCACGCTGTCCGGGCTGGAAGCAGACCTTAACGCGCTGGATGCGAAAGTCGGCGACGGCGATACCGGCTCCACCTTCGCCGCCGGCGCGCGCGACATCGCCGACTTACTTCAGCGTCGTCAGTTGCCGCTGGCTAACCTCGCCACGCTGTTTGCCCTGATTGGCGAGCGTCTGACGGTTGTGATGGGCGGCTCCAGCGGCGTGCTGATGTCGATTTTCTTTACCGCCGCCGGGCAGAAGCTGGAACAGGGGGCAAGCGTCGCCGAAGCATTAAACGCCGGTCTGGCGCAGATGAAGTTTTACGGCGGTGCGGATGAAGGCGACCGGACCATGATTGACGCCCTGCAGCCGGCGCTAACGGCGCTGCTGGCCGAACCGGATAACCTGCAGGCGGCTTTCGCCGCGGCGCAGGCGGGCGCGGATCGTACGCTTCACGCCAGCAAAGCGGGCGCCGGGCGCGCATCGTATCTGAACAGCGATAGCCTGCGCGGCAATATGGACCCCGGCGCCCACGCGGTGGCCATGGTATTTAAAGCGCTGGCGCAGAAATAGTCTCCCCTGCTCGCGCTGCGCTTAGCAGGGCTACAGGTCACCCTCGTCTGCGGGCCGGTAGCCCGGACAGATGCGCAGCATCGCTTCCGGGAAAATCAGCCACTCTGCGCGCTGCTCCCGGGGGCGGCGCTTAACGCGCCTTGCCCGGGCTACGGGTTCACCACCACCTGCGGGTCTGGTAGCCCGGACAGATGCGCAGCATCGCCTCCGGGAAAATCGGCCACTCTGCGCTCTGCTCCCGCGGGCGGCGCTTAACGCGCCTTGCCCGGGCTACGGGTTCCCCCTCGTCTGCGGACCGGTCGCCCGGGCAGATGCGCAGCATCGCCTCCGGAAAATTCAGCTACTCTGCGCTCTGCTCCCGGGGGCGGCGCTTAACGCGCCTTGCCCGGGCTGCGGGTTAACAGCCGTCTGCGGTCCGGTAGCCCGGGTAAGGCGCCAGCCGCAACCCGGGGTTTCTCCGCGCTTATTTGCTGTGCCAGTAGGCCTGCGAACGCACCAGCTGCGGATCAATCTCCGGGCCTTCAAAGCGCGCCAGCAGCGATTTCACCACCGCGCCTTCCCCGGTCAGCCAGATAAAATAATCCTCAGCCGGCACCGCAATTCGCGCCAGGCGCTCGGCCACGGCAGAGGAGTGATGTCCCACCACCCACTCGATATGAAAACCATCGAGATCGGCCAGGTAATCTTGATAAGACTCATCGCCAATGGTGACGATCGCCGTGACCTGCGGGCGCGTCGGAAGCTGCTGCAATCCCAGCAGACGGCGGCGCAGCGCGGGCATGCCTGACTCATCGGTCACATACAGCTGCCAGGCGTAATCTTCCGGCACCACCAGCGAACCTCGCGGCCCGCCGATCACCAGCTTATCGCCCGTTTTCGCCGCCAGCGCCCAGCTGCTGGCAATACCGCCATCGTGAATAAAAAAGTCGTACGCCAGCTCATGACGCCCGGCGTCGTACAGCGGCGTATAGTCGCGGGTCGCCGGACGCACGCCATCGCCCCAGTTAATGCCTTCATCCGTCACCTCCGGCGGCGTGAACGCAGCGCCCGCGGCCGGGAAAAAGAGCTTGGTGTGGTCGTCAAAACCCTGGGAAACAAAGCCTTCCAGCGCCTCTCCGCCCAGCACGACACGCTGGAATGCGCTGCCGATACGCTCGACGCGCAATACGGTTAACTCACGGAAGCGCAGTTCATTACGTACGCGCTGCGGGTATTTGGGGTGTCTGGTCGTTGTCATCTTTCATCGCCTTCGTGAACGGAATAGATATATCTAAAAATCTTGCAAATGATAATGATTGCCATTAAAAAAGAATGCAAGCGTTTTTTGATATAGTCATAGAAAAACGCCACAAAAGCCAAAATCAAAAATTAAAACGTTAAATATCAATTAAATAAAAAATACATTCACTACTTTGTTGCTACTTTATTATTTTTAGATATAAATTAGATATATCAAATAACCACAGGAACAAAACATGAGACACCATCACGAAGAAGGCCGTGGCCCACGCGGACGCCACGGGGAACATAGCGAACACGGCGAGCACGGTCGCAGAGGCGGCGGACGCCGGCAGCGCTTCTTTGGTCACGGCGAGCTGCGCCTGGTGATTCTGGACATCCTCACCCGCAATGCCAGCCACGGTTACGAACTGATTAAAGAGATCGAAACCCTGACCCAGGGCAACTACAGCCCGAGCCCCGGCGTCATCTACCCGACGCTCGATTTACTTCAGGATCAGGGATTAATCAGCGTGGCTGACGAAAACGGCCGCAAAAAAATCGCCATTACCGCCGAAGGCAGTCAGCTGCACGCGGAAAACCTGGAGCAGCTGGAGCATATTCAGACCAGGCTGCAGGCGCGCATGGTGGGCTGTGAACTCCGTAAAAATCCGCAGATGAAGCGCGCGCTGGAGAATTTTAAGGCGGTACTGGATTTAAGGGTTAACCAGCAGGAAATAACCGAAGCTCAGCTAAAGCAGATCGTCGGCGTCATTGACCGCGCGGCAATGGAAATCTCCCAGCTCGACTAGCCCTCTGCTCCATCGCCGGGCAGCCTGCACCGCCGCGAAGCACGCGGCGGGACCCCTTCTGCGCATGGTTTCACGCCTTCAGGAGTAAAACATGCCAATAATTTCGCGATAAGATTAAATTTTGCTCAACCGCAATTTCACGTTGCGTTTATCCCGATTTTCCTGGCCCGCGCCGAAGTGGCGTAATCCCTGCAATACTTAATTCAGTATCATGTGATACGCCCCGCCCAGGAGCATATTTTGAACAGGTTACCTTCCAGCGCATCGGCTCTGGCCTGCAGCGCACACGCACTGAATCTCATTGAGAAGCGAACGCTCGATCATGAGGAGATGAAATCACTTAACCAGGAGGTCAGGGAATACTTTAAAGAGCATGTGAACCCGGGGTTTTTAGCGTATCGAAAATCGGTCACTGCTGGCGGGGATTACGGAGCCGTAGAGTGGCAAGCGGGAGGGTTAAATACGCTTGTCGACACTCAGGGACAGGAGTTTATCGACTGCCTGGGTGGGTTTGGGATTTTTAATGTAGGGCACCGTAATCCAGTTGTCGTTTCCGCCGTCGAAAATCAGCTCGCTAAACAACCCCTTCATAGTCAGGAACTGCTGGACCCGCTGCGGGCCATGCTGGCTAAAACCCTGGCGGCCTTAACGCCGGGCAAACTGAAATACAGCTTCTTTAGCAACAGCGGTACCGAATCGGTCGAAGCGGCGTTAAAGCTGGCGAAGGCTTATCAGTCTCCGCGCGGCAAGTTTACCTTCGTCGCCACCAGCGGCGCGTTTCACGGTAAGTCGCTGGGCGCGCTTTCGGCCACCGCGAAATCGACTTTCCGTAAGCCTTTTATGCCGCTGCTGCCGGGATTCCGTCACGTGCCTTTTGGCGATATCAACGCGATGCGCACCCTGCTGAGCGAGTGCAAAAAGACCGGTGATGACGTCGCGGCGGTGATCCTTGAGCCTATTCAGGGCGAAGGCGGGGTGATTCTGCCGCCGCCGGGCTATCTGCCCGCGGTGCGCAAGCTGTGCGACGAGTTTGGCGCGCTGCTGATCCTCGATGAAGTGCAAACCGGCATGGGGCGCACCGGCAAGATGTTCGCCTGCGAGCATGAAAACGTCCAGCCGGACATTCTGTGCCTTGCCAAAGCGTTGGGCGGCGGCGTCATGCCGATTGGCGCAACGGTCGCCACCGAAGAGGTATTCTCGGTGCTGTTCGATAACCCGTTCCTGCATACCACCACGTTCGGCGGCAACCCGCTGGCCTGCGCGGCGGCGCTGGCGACCATCAACGTGCTGCTGACGCAAAACCTGCCCGCGCAGGCGGAGCAGAAAGGCGACATGCTGCTGGACGGCTTCCGTCAGCTGGCCCGCGAATATCCGGATCTGGTGAATGACGTGCGCGGCAAAGGTATGCTGATGGCCATTGAGTTTGTCGATAACGAAATCGGCTATGACTTTGCCAGCGAGATGTTCCGCCAGCGCGTACTGGTGGCAGGAACGCTCAACAACGCAAGGACGATCCGCATTGAACCGCCGCTGACGCTGACCCCTGAGCAGTGTGAACAGGTGCTAAAAGCGGCCCGCCTGGCGCTGGCGGCGCTGCGGGTTTCGGTGGAAGAGGCGTAGTGACCTGCCCTCTCCCTCACAGGGAGAGGGCATTGCGTTATACCACCCGCACGCCAGCAGGCATCGCCCTTTCCGGCGTAAGCAGTACGCTTTCGCTGCCATCGTCCGTTTCGGCGCAAAGCAGCATGCACTCCGAGGTTTCACCGCGCATTTTGGCTTTCGCCAGATTACACAGGACCACGACCGTTTTTCCCAGCAGCTCTTCTTCGCTGTAGTACGGCACGAGGCTGGTTACCGTCTGCAGCGTGCGATCGCCAACATCAATCCGGGCAATATAGAGCTTGTCGGCATTCTCATGTCGTTTTATCGCCACAATTTTTCCCGTACGCATTTCCAGTCTGGCAAAATCAGCATAAAGCACCGTTTCCATCTTGCACCCCTCAAGTAAAATTTTAGTAAAAGATAACAAATGTCGGCGAGGTTTCCGCATAATAGTGCGAAGAATGTTAGATTCATCACTCTTTTGCGCGCTGGAAACGCTGCGGCGGAGATGAATAATACGGCGGAAATTTACTGAAAAGAGATGCAGCTGCCCGCGCTTGCTTTACAATGGTTTGCGTCGATGGGGCAACGTCAGATAAGGAAAACAATGGCCACACTAAAAGATATCGCGACCGAAGCAGGCGTTTCACTGGCGACGGTTTCCCGCGTTTTAAACGACGACCCCACTCTGAACGTGAAAGAAGAGACAAAACATCGCATTCTTGAGGTGGCGGAAAAGCTGGAATATAAAAGTACCAGCTCGCGTAAGGCTCAGGTTCACACCGTCGGCCACCACCATATTCTGGCCATCTACAGCTACCAGCAGGATCTGGAAATCAACGATCCTTACTATCTGGCGATCCGCCACGGCATCGAAACGCAATGCGAAAAGCTCGGTATCGAGTTGACCAACTGCTACTTTAACAACGCGCTACCCGAGCTGAAAAAAGTGACCGGCGTTCTGATTGTCGGCCAGCCTTCGCGGGCGATTCGCGACGCCGCCACGGCGTTAACCGACAACGTCTGCTTTATTGATTTCCATGAACCCGGCAGCAGCTATGACGCCGTCGACATCGATCTGGTGCGCATCGCCAAAGAAGTTATCGACTTTTTTATCGCCCAGGGCGCGCGGCGCATCGGCTTTATTGGTGGCCAGGATGAGCCGGGTAAAGCCGACATCCGCGAAGTGGCCTTCGTCGAATATGGCCGCCTGAAGGGAGTGGTTTCGGAAGAAGATATCTGGCGCGGCGGGTTTTCCAGTTCCTCCGGCTATGAGCTGGCAAAAACGATGCTGGCAAAGGCGGATTTCCCCACAGCGCTGTTCGTCGCATCAGACTCTATCGCCATCGGCGTGCTGCGCGCCATTCATGAACGCGGTCTCTCGATCCCGGAAGATATTTCGCTCATTAGCGTTAACGATATCCCCACCGCGCGTTTTACCTTTCCGCCGCTCTCCACGGTGCGCATTCATTCAGAAATGATGGGCAGCCAGGGCGTCAACCTGCTGGTTGAGAAAGCCCGCGATGGCCGCGCGCTGCCGCTAAACGTCTTTGTCCCCAGCGTGCTGAAGCTGCGCGGCACCACCCGCTAATCCCGTTTCTGACGCTAAATCCTCTGCGCCCGGCCCCCGGGGGCGGCGCTTATCGCGCCTTGCCCGGGCTACGGGTTCACCGCCGCCTGCCAAACGGTAGCCCGGACAGATGCGCCAGCATCGCCTCCGGGAAATTCCCCCTCCCTGCGCCCGGCTCCCGGGGGCGGCGCTTGACGCGCCTTGCCCGGGCTACGGGTTCACCGCCGTCTGCCAAACGGTAGCCCGGACAGATGCGCCAGCATCGCCTCCGGGAAACTCCACCTCTCTGCGCTCTGCTCCCGGGGGCGGCGCTTATCGCGCCTTGCCCGGGCTACGGGTTCACCGCCGTCTGCCAAACGGTAGCCCGGACAGATGCGCAGCATCGCCTCCGGGAATGTCCCCTTCCCGACGCTAACCGCAGGCGTCCGGTAACGCTCATTTTGTGATCGAGTTAAAGTAAATCGCTCCCGGTGATTTTATTTAGTAAAAGTTTTACTAAAATAACCTCTATCCGTTTAGTCCGTTCAGGGAGGCGATATGAATCGCTGGGAAAATCTTAAACTCACTCATGAAAACCGGCTGCCTCCGCGCGCCTATTTCTTCTCTTACGATTCGCTGGCCCAGGCGCGAACCTTCGCCCGTGAAACCAGCAGCCGCTTTTTGTCCCTTAGCGGACAGTGGAACTTCTGCTTCTTTAACAACCCGCTGCGGGTGCCGGAAGCGTTCACCTCGCAATACATGAGCGACTGGGGGCCGATTACCGTACCGGGAATGTGGCAGATGGAAGGCCACGGCCAGCTACAGTACACCGACGAAGGCTTTCCTTTCCCGATTGACGTTCCCTACGTGCCGACCGACAACCCTACCGGCGCCTATCAGCGCATCTTTACCCTCAGCGAGGGCTGGCAGGGCCAGCAGACCCTGATTAAATTTGATGGCGTCGAAACCTATTTTGAAGTGTACGTTAACGGTCAGTACATCGGTTTCAGCAAAGGCAGCCGCCTGACGGCGGAGTTTGATATTAGTCACGCGGTAAAAATCGGCGACAACCTGCTTTGCGTGCGCGTCATGCAGTGGGCGGACTCCACCTATATAGAAGATCAGGATATGTGGTGGTCGGCGGGTATCTTCCGCGACGTGTATCTGATGGGCAAAAACCCGCTTCACGTCCAGGACTTCACTCTGCGCACCGATTTTAACGATGACTACGTCGACGCCACGCTCTCCTGCCAGCTGGTGCTGGAAAATCTCGCCGCGCAGCCGGACGCAGCGACGCTGGAATACGCGCTGTTCGACGGCGAAAAGGTGCTGTATGAAGGCGCAACGCCGCGCCTGAGCGTCAGCCAGCTGCTGAACGTCGACTTTGCGATCGACGTGAAGGCGCCGCAGCAGTGGTCGGCGGAAAATCCCTGGCTCTATCACCTGGTGATGACGCTGAAAAACGCCGCCGGGGAGATTATCGAAGTCATTCCGCAGCGCGTCGGTTTTCGCGATATCAAAGTGCGCAACGGCCTGTTCTATATCAATAACCGCTACGTGATGCTGCACGGCGTTAACCGTCACGACAACGACCATCTGAAGGGCCGCGCCGTAGGGATGGATCGCGTTGAGAAAGATCTGCTGCTGATGAAGCAGCACAATATCAACTCGGTACGTACCGCCCACTATCCCAACGACCCGCGTTTCTATGAGATGTGCGACATTTACGGCCTGTTCGTGATGGCGGAAACCGATGTCGAATCCCACGGCTTCGCCAACGTCGGCAACCTGAGCGCCATCACCGATGACCCGGCATGGGAGCATATTTACGTTGAGCGGATCGTGCGCCACGTCCACGCGCAGAAAAACCATCCGTCGATCGTCATCTGGTCGCTGGGCAACGAGTCCGGCTACGGCTGCAACATTCGCGCGATGTATCACGCCGCTAAGGCGATCGATGATACCCGGCTGGTGCATTACGAAGAGGATCGCGACGCGGAGGTGGTGGATATCATCTCCACCATGTATACCCGCGTACCGCTGATGAACGAATTTGGGGAATATCCGCATGCCAAGCCGCGGATTATCTGCGAATACGCCCATGCGATGGGCAACGGTCCCGGCGGGCTGAGCGAATACCAGAACGTGTTCTATCAACATGACAGTATTCAGGGCCACTACGTATGGGAGTGGTGCGATCACGGAATCCAGGCCACCGACGACAGCGGCGCGGTATGGTACAAATTCGGCGGCGACTACGGCGACTATCCCAATAACTACAACTTCTGCCTCGACGGGCTGATTTTCTCCGACCAGACGCCAGGACCCGGGCTCAGAGAGTACAAGCAGGTTATCGCCCCGGTAAAAGTTCAGGCGACCGACATCGCCCGCGGCGAGCTGCGCATCGACAATAAGCTCTGGTTCTCGACCCTCGATGACTACACCCTGCGCGTGGAAGTGCGCGCCGAGGGGGCTACGCTTGCCAGCCAGCAGCTTAAGGTGCGCGATCTTGCGCCAAACAGCGGCCGCGATATCAAAATCGACCTGCCGGCGCTCGACGACCGCGAAACCTTCGTCAACATCATAGTGACCAAAGATTCCCGTACGCCGTACAGCGAAGCCAACCACCCAATCGCCGTCTACCAGTTCCAGCTCAAAGAGCAGACCGCAGCAAAAACACCGCTGATTAACACCAGCGCCACCTCGCTGCACATTGCCGATGAACGTCTGAGCTACAGCATCACCGGGCATAACTTCCGCGTGGTCTTCTCTAAAGTCAGCGGCAAACTGAGCGAATGGCAGGTGAACGGCGTAGACCAGGTGACCCGTGAACCGAAGATTAACTTCTTCAAGCCAATGATTGATAACCACAAGCAGGAATACGAAGGGCTGTGGCAGCCCAATCATCTGCAAATCATGCAGGAGCATCTGCGCGAATTCAGCGCCGAGCAGCGCGACGATACGGTGATTATCACCGCCCGCAGCATCATCGCCCCGCCGGTTTTCGATTTTGGCATGCGCTGCACCTATCGCTGGCAGATTACCCCGCAGGGCCATATTAACGTTGAGCTTGCGGGCGAACGTTACGGCGACTATCCGCACATCGTGCCGTGCATCGGTTTTATGCTGGGCATTAACGGTCAGTTTGAACAGGTGGATTACTACGGTCGCGGTCCCGGCGAAAACTACGCCGACAGCCAGCAGAGCAACATCATTGACCTCTGGCGCACCACCGTGGACGACATGTTCGTGAACTATCCGTTCCCGCAGAACAACGGCAACCGCCAGCACGTCCGCTGGGCCGCGTTTACCGACCGTCACGGCAGCGGTTTGATGGTGGTCCCGCGCGATCCGCTCAACATCAGCGCCTGGCACTATACGGCGGAGAATCTGCACGCCGCGCAGCACTGTAACGAACTGCGTCGCAGCGATGACATCACCCTGAATATCGACGCCCAACTGCTCGGCCTGGGCTCTAACTCCTGGGGGAGCGAGGTGCTGGATAGCTGGCGGGTGTGGCTCAAACCGTTCAACTATGGCTTTACGCTGCTGCCGCTGGAAGGCGGGAGCGCTTCCTCGCAGACGCTGGCGAATCATAGCTTTGGCGCCGGTTTCTTTTCCTCCGATTCACACAGCGAGGCTGAAAAATGAGAATTCTCGATAACTTAGAACAGTTTAAGCAAATTTATCACAGTGGGCGTAAATGGCAGCGCTGCGTAGAAGCGATTAATAACATCGACAATATTCGGCCCGGGGTGGCCCACTCTATCGGCGATTCGCTCTCCTATCGCGTGGCAAGCGACAGCACCACGGATGCGCTGTTCGTTGGCAACCGCCGCTATTTCGAGGTGCATTACTACCTTCAGGGTCAGCAAAAAATTGAGTTTGCCGCCAAAGAGCAGCTGCAGACCGTGGCCTGCTATCGCGATGAAACCGACCGTGAATATTTGAAAGGCATTGGTGAAACCGTGCAGGTTCACGAAGGACAAATGGTGATTTGCGACACCCATGAAGCCTATCGCTTTATCTGCGACTCGCCGGTCAAAAAGGTGGTGCTCAGAGTAACTATCGAAGACGGCTACTTCCTGAATAAGTAAGCCCGCGTGAAGCAAGATGAGGCCAGCGGGTTGACTCGCTGGCCTTCCCGGCCCTAACCCTCAATGCGGGCCAGATAATTTTTCGGAGGACTTATGTCCGAATCAGTTCGTGCCAAAATAGGTAAATTCGCCCTGCTGTCGATGGCGTTTGCCGCCGTATTTAACGTACGAAATATTGTTAATAACAACATCGAGTTAGGGCTCAGCTCCGCCCCTATCTTTCTGTTTGCGACGGTGGTCTATTTTATTCCATTTGTGTTTATCATCGCCGAATTCGTGTCAGCGAATAAGAATTCCGAATCAGGTATGTACGCCTGGCTGAAGCAGCCTTTAGGTACCCGCGCGGCCTATCTCGGCTCGTTCCTGTACTGGTTTGTGAACCTGTTCTTTTTCCTGTCGCTGCTGCCGAACGTGGTGGCCTACGCCTCGTACGCCATTATGGGTTACGCCATTCCTTTCTCGCCGATGGTCACGTCGCTGATCTCTATCGTCCTGTTCGCCATGGCCACCCACATTTCCACTAAAGGTGCGACCTGGCTGGGGAAAATCTCCGAATGCGTGGCGTATGGCGTCTTCGCGCTATTTGCGATTTACGTGGTCGGCGCTTTTACCGCGCTGGGCGCGGGCCATGTCCCCGCGCAGCCGATTACGCTGCACGCCATGGCGCCTACCATCAACTGGGCGACGCTGGGGATCATGTGCTGGATTTTCCAGGCGGCAGGCGGGGCTGAAACCGTCGCCGCATACCTGAACGACACCAAAGGTGGGCAGAAATCGTTTATTAAAGTCATCATCACCGCCGGGATCCTGATTGGCGGCATGTACGCGCTGGGCTCTTTGCTGGTCAACGTCTTTGTGGCACGTGAAGATCTGACCTATGCGGCCGGCATGGTGGAAATCTTCACCGGCCTCGGCGCCTATTTCCATATTTCAGAAGCGCTGATGGGCCGCTTCGTCGGCATCATTCTGTTTATCGCCATTTTCGGCAGCATGATGATGTGGACCGCCGCACCGGTAAAAATTCACTTCTCTGAAATTCCTGCCGGCATCTATGGCAAAAAAACCACCGAGCTGAACGTCCACGGCGTGCCGGTGCGCGCCGCCTGGTGGCAATTTGTCTTCGTCTTTCTGATGCTCATCGTGAACGGTTTCGGCTCCGCCAGCGTTCAGCAAATGATGAACACCGCTATCAACCTGACCGCGGGTACCGCGATGCTACCGCCGCTGTTTATCATGGCCGCCTACTTTGTTTTCCGCTGGAAACACGACGACACGCCGCGCGACTTCCGCATGGGGTCACGAAAGGTTGGGATGGCCGTGGTGTCGATGCTGATGGTGATTTTCCTGGTCAGCATGACCGCCTCGGCTTTCCCGCCGGGAGTCGATCTGGTGAATGCCTTCTTCATTAACGTCTTTATGACCGCAGTCTTCTCCGGACTCGCGTGGTGGTGGATAACCCGCTTTGAGAAAAAACAGCGCAAGAGCCAACCATCGGTGCTGAAATCAGCGGTAAATCCGGTGAAATAAGCGACAGTTCCTCCCGCCAGCGTTAAATCGCCTGGCGGGATTTTTTTACCCGCCAGCCGGGATCTCGCGCTCAACCATTTTCGTGATCGAGTTAAAGCAATTCATTTTTACCGCTTTTATTTACTAAAATTTTTACTAAAATCAACCACAATACTTAACTACCTCTACCCTACAAACAACACAATCCCCTTCGGCCATTCTCTGAAGGACAATGTGTGGAGATGTGTTATGTCTGATATCAAACGTAATACCATCGGCAAGTTCGGCCTGCTGTCGCTGACCTTCGCCGCCGTCTTCAGTTTTAACAACGTGATCAATAACAATATTGAGCTGGGGCTGGCGTCGGCACCGATGTTCTTCCTCGCGACCCTGCTCTACTTCGTTCCTTTCTGCCTGATCATCGCGGAATTCGTTTCGCTGAATAAAAACTCCGAAGCGGGGGTTTATGCGTGGGTAAAAAGCTCCCTCGGCGGGCGCTGGGCCTTTATTACCGCCTACACCTACTGGTTCGTGAATCTTTTCTTTTTCACCTCGCTGCTGCCGAGGGTCATCGCGTATGCCTCCTACGCCTTCCTCGGCTACGAGTACATTCTGACGCCCGTGGCCACCACGATGTTGAGCATGGCACTGTTCGCCCTGTCGACCTGGGTGTCCACCAACGGCGCAAAAATGCTGGGTCCTATTACCTCGGTGACCTCGTCGTTAATGCTGCTGCTGACGCTCTCCTACATTCTGCTTTCCGGCAGCGCGCTGGTGGGCGGTATTCAGCCAGCGGATCCGATTACCGTGGATGCAATGATCCCGAACTTTAACTGGGCGTTCCTCGGCATCACCACATGGATCTTTATGGCGGCCGGCGGGGCGGAGTCCGTCGCGGTGTACGTCAATGACGTGAAAGGCGGCTCGAAATCATTTGTTAAGGTCATTATCCTCGCCGGGATCGTGATTGGCGTGCTGTACTCCATTTCCTCGGTGCTGATTAACGTGTTTATCAGCAGTAAAGAGCTGAAATATACCGGCGGATCGGTACAGGTCTTCCACGGCATGGCGGTCTGGTTTGGCCTGCCGGAAATCGTGGTCAACCGTTTTGTCGGCCTGGTCTCCTTTACCGCCATGTTTGGTTCGTTATTAATGTGGACCGCGACGCCGGTCAAAATCTTTTTCTCCGAAATCCCGGCCGGCATATTTGGTAAAAAAACCGTCGAGCTCAATCAAAACGGCGTACCGGCGCGCGCGGCATGGATCCAGTTCCTGATTGTGATTCCGCTGATGATTATCCCGATGATGGGCTCCAGTACCGTGCAGGATTTAATGAATACCATCATCAACATGACCGCCGCCGCCTCGATGCTGCCGCCGCTGTTTATTATGCTGGCGTACCTCAACCTGCGCCGCAGGCTCGATCATCTGCCGCGCGATTTTAAAATGGGCTCACGTACCACCGGTATTACGGTGGTCTCGATGCTGATTGTTATTTTCACTATCGGCTTCGTCGCCTCAACCTTTCCCACCGGCGGCAATATTCTGACCATTATTTTCTATAACGTCGGCGGCATTGTTATCTTCCTCGGATTTGCGTGGTGGAAATACAGCAAATACGTGAAGGGATTAACGATAGAACAAAAAAGAATTGAAGCGGCGCCGGCTTCCGACGCGTCATAAGCCATTTTCCCTAAAATAATAAATTACAATATCTCTTAATAATGCGATGAAAAAGAATAACTTGATTTACGGGGCGCTTGCCGCCCTGGCCTTGTGCACACCTGCCGTAGCGGCTGATGTTGCTCACCCGGCGGAACATGATGACATGAAAACGCCTGAACTGAGCGCCACTTCCTATCGTTTTTACGGTGAACTGGGGGTCGGCGGATATATGGATTTAGAAGGCGAGGATAAACATAAATATAGCGATGGCACCTATATTGAAGGCGGGCTGGAAATAAAGCACGGCAGCTGGTTTGGCTTAATTTATGGCGAAGGCTGGACGGTCCAGGCCGATCGTCAGGGGAATGCCTGGGTACCGGATCACGGCTGGGGCGGATTCGAAGGTGGAATAAACCGCCTCTACGGCGGATATAAAACCGATAGCAGCACCGAGATTATGCTCAGCCTGCGCCAGGATTCATCGCTCGACGATCTGCAGTGGTGGGGCGATTTCACACCCGACCTCGGCTACGTGATCCCCAATACGCGCGATATTATGTACGCGCTCAAGGTGCAGAACATGGCGGGAGATTTTCGCTACAGCGTGACTGCCACGCCCGCCGGGCACCACGATGAAAGCAAAGCGTGGCTCCATTTCGGCAAATACGACCGCTACGACGATAAATATACCTACCCGGCGATGGTCAACGGCTACGTCCAGTACGATATTGCCGAAAAGGTCACCTGGATGAACGGTCTTGAGCTGACCGACGGTACCGGTCAGCTCTTGTTAACCGGTATTCTCACCCCCAATCTCGCCGCCCGCGCCTGGCACCATACCGGGCGCGCCAGGGGGCAAAACGTGCCGGGAACGGAGACCGGCTTTATGGCCAGCGCCATGTATGAAGCGCTCAAGGGCGTGTATCTCTCTACCGCCTATAGCTACGCCAAACACCGCCCGGATCGCGCCGCCGAGGAAACCACCTCGTTTATGCAGTTCGGCATCTGGTACGAATACGGCGACGGACGGTTCGCGACCGCCGCGGACAGCCGCTTCTACATGAAAAACGCCTCCGGAGACCCGAGCGACCAGGTTTTCCTGATGCAATATTTCTATTGGTAAAAAGGGATATCAATACCGTGAAAATCATCACCACTCTGACGCCGCTGGCCTGCGCCCTGCTGCTAAGCTTTTCCGCCCACGCGCTGACCGCGGATGACTTTAAAAATGTTATCAACCGCAGCGGCGCGCCGCAGGCGATGCAGGATTTCGATGGCGACGACCACCAGCGTTTCAACCCGTTTTTCGATTTGGGCGCATGGCATGGGCATCTGCTGCCGGACGGTCCAGCCACCATGGGCAGCTTTCCGGGGCCAGCGCTGCTCACCGAGGAGTACATCAACTTTATGGCGACCTATTTCGATCGCCTGACGGTGTACCAGAACGGCAAAAAAGTGGCCTTCACCATGCAGGCCTGGAGCCTGCCCGGGGCGCTGGTGCAAACGCTCTCCGCGCCCGGCGTACAGATCGAGATGACCCTGCGCTTTGCCAGCGCGCACACGTCTTTACTGGAGACTAAAATCACCAGCAGCGGTCCGCTTAAGCTGGTCTGGGACGGCGAGCTGCTGGAGACGCTCTCCGCCAAAGAGGGGAAACCGCAGTCAACGCAAACCATCGACCAGGCCTTCCCGGACTATCAGCGCCGCCTGAGCGCGACCCACGACGGACTGACGGTCAGCTTCGGTAAAGTCCGTTCCGCATCGGATTTAATGACCTCCGGCGAATCGCAGTATCAGATCCATCGCTCCCTGCCGACGGTCACCCAAATCGATGGCCATCGATTCACCAGCAGCGCGCAAATCAACGGCTCGACCACGCTCTATACCACCTACTCGCACCTGCTGAACGCCGAGCAGGTGCGCCTTGAGAAAGCGCAAATCCGCGATATTCTGGCGCGACCGGCGCACTATCTGCGCGCTTCCGAGGCGCGCTGGAACGGCTATCTGCAAAAGGGGCTGACCAATCCTGATGCCACGGCGCAGCAAACCCGGGTGGCGGTGAAAGCGATCGAAACCCTTAACGGCAACTGGCGCGCGCCGGGCGGCGCCGTTAAGCACAACACCGTCACGCCGTCGGTAACCGGGCGCTGGTTCTCCGGCAACCAGACCTGGCCGTGGGATACCTGGAAGCAGGCCTACGCCATGGCCCACTTCAACCCGGAGATCGCGAAAGAGAACATCCGCGCCGTCTTCTCCTGGCAGATTGCCGCCGACGATAAAGTGCGGCCGCAGGATGCCGGGTTCATTCCGGATCTGATCGCCTGGAACCTGAGCCCGGAGCGCGGCGGCGACGGCAGCAACTGGAACGAGCGAAATACCAAACCGAGCCTGGCGGCCTGGTCGGTGATGGAAGTCTATAACGTCACGAAAGATAAAGCCTGGCTGGCGGAAATGTACCCGAAGCTGGTGGCCTACCATGACTGGTGGCTGCGCAACCGCGACCACAACGGCAACGGCGTGCCGGAGTACGGTGCGACCCGCGATAAAGCGCACAACACCGCCGATGGCGCGATGCTGTTTACCGTGAAAAAGGGCGATAAAGAACGGACGCTTTCCGGCCTGAAAACCTACGAGCAGGTGACGGCGAAGGGCGATTACGACAGCCTGGAGATCCCGGCACAGGTGGCCGCCTCCTGGGAGTCGGGGCGCGACGACGCGGCGGTCTTCGGCTTTATCGATAAAGATCAGCTGGATAAATACATCGCCGACGGCGGCAAACGCAGCGACTGGACGGTGAAATTTGCTGAAAACCGGGATAAAAGCGGCAATCTGCTCGGCTATTCGCTGCTGCAGGAGTCGGTCGATCAGGCCAGCTATATGTACAGCGACAACCACTATCTGGCGGAGATGGCGACCCTTCTCGGCAAGCCGGAGGAGGCAAAACGCTACCGGGCGCTGGCGCAAAAGCTCGCCGACTATATCAACACCTGCATGTTCGACCCGCAGAGCAAATTCTATTACGACATTCGCATTGAAGCGCAGCCGCTGGCAAACGGCTGTGCCGGTAAGCCGATCGTCGAGCGCGGCAAAGGACCGGAGGGCTGGTCGCCGCTGTTCAACGGCGCGGCCACTCAGGCGCATGCCGATGACGTCATTTCGGTGATGCTGGACAACAAAGAGTTCAATACTTTCGTACCGCTGGGTACCGCCGCATTAACGAATCCCGCGTTTGGCGCGGATATTTACTGGCGCGGCCGCGTGTGGGTGGACCAGTTCTGGTTCGGCCTGAAAGGGATGGAGCGCTACGGCCACCGCGAAGAGGCGCTGCAGCTGGCGGACGCCTTCTTCAGGCACGCCCGGGGGTTAACCTCCGATGGCCCGATTCAGGAGAACTACAATCCGCTCACCGGCGCTCAGCAGGGCGCGCCGAACTTCTCCTGGAGCGCGGCGCATCTGTACATGCTGTATAACGAGTTTTTCCGTAAGTAGCTACGATGTCCCCTCACCCCGCTGGGGTGAGGGCTCGTCTTACACCTCCGGCAGCAGGCCGATAAAGCTGCGCTTCTGCCGCGGCTGCGACATCAGCGCCTCCAGCTTCGCCACGCAGGCCAGATAGTGCGGGGTTTTCTTGTGCGCCAGCACCGCTTCATCATCTTTATAGGCTTCATAGATAAAAAAGCGCGTCTTCACCTCCGGGTCCTGCAGGACGTCAAAGCGCAGATTGCCCGGCTCCTGCAGCGCCCCTTCGTGGTTGGCGCGGAACACCTCAAGAAACTCGTCGACCCGTTCCGGTTTGATATTGATTTCCACCAGCGTTACGTTCATTGTAGCTCTCCCTGTTTTTCCTCCTGCCAGAACTGATACGCCTCGCGGGCGCTCAGGTTCTCATGCACCACTTTTTTCACCGCCTTCAGCATCGCGCACGGCGCGCTGGACTGGAAGATATTCCGCCCCATATCCACGCCGGAAGCCCCCTGGTCGATCGCCCGCCAGCACATCTCCAGCGCCTCCTGCTCCGGCAGCTTTTTACCCCCGGCGATGACGATCGGCACCGGGCAGCTGGCGGTGACTTTCTCAAAGCCTTCCTCAACAAAGTAGGTTTTCACGAACTGCGCCCCCATTTCGGCGGCAATGCGGCTGGCCAGCGAGAAGTAGCGGGCGTCGCGGGCCATCTCTTTGCCCACGCCGGTTACCGCCAGCACCGGCATACCGTAGCGGTTGCCGGCGTCCACCAGCTTGATAATGTTGTTGATGGACTGATGCTCATGCTCGCTGCCGATATAGACCTGCGCCGCCACCGCGCAGACGTTCAGGCGCAGCGCGTCCTCCATCGCCACCGCCACGCACTCGTTGGAAAGTTCGCTGAGGATCGAGTTGCCGCCGGAAGCGCGCAGCACCACCGGTTTGTTGGTCGCCGCCGGCACCTGACTGCGCAGCACGCCGCGGGTGCACATCAGCACGTCGGTCTCTTCGAACAGCGGCGCAATAGAGAGATCGATACGCTCCAGCCCGGTGGTCGGCCCCTGAAAATAGCCGTGGTCGAACGCCAGCATCACCGTGCGGTTGCTCTGCGGGTTGAAGATACGCGCCAGCCGCGACTGCATCCCCCACTCCAGCGACCCGCAGCCCTTCAGCGTATAGAGCGTATTCTGCTGCGGACGGTCTAAGCCGAAGTTTTTTCCCTCTTTGATATCGTCTAAATCAGCCATCTCATCCTCCATCAGAAATCGTAGTTATTGATATTCTCTTTGGTGAACACCACCCGCTCCGGCAGCAGCACGATGCCGTTGCCTTTCGCTTCATACTGATAGCCCTGCACGCTGTTGGGCTCGACTTTCAGGGCGCCGAGATCTTTCACATCAACGCTGTCGCCGACGTTAAGATCGCCCTTTTTCAGCAGACGATCGGCGACGTTAACCGCGATCTTGCCCTGCTGCACCACGTCCCACAGGCCGAAGGCTTTTACCGTGCCGCGCTCCACGTAGGGGCGCATCACGTTCGGGGTACTAAAGCCGACAATCGCCACGCCCTGGCGCTTGAGATTCTCTGCCGCCTGGGCAGCCGCCGGAAGCGCGTTGGCGTCCGGGGCGATAATGGCGTCGAGATCCGGGTACGCTTTTAAGATCCCCTCGGCGGTTTGCAGCGATTTGGTGGCGTCGTTATAGCCAAACTGCGTGGTCACCACTTCCCACTGCGGATGCGCTTTTTCGATTTTGGCCTTCGCCTCTTTTACCCACTGGTTCTGGTCGGTCACCGTCGGGCTGGAGTAGAAAAACGCCACTTTGGCGGCAGGCTTCGTCACCTGCTTTTCCGCCATCTCCACCAGCAGGCCGCCGAGCTGCTGCGGCGTACCCTGGTTGATATAGATGCTGCGGCACTCTGGTTTGGTATCGGAGTCCCAGGTCAGGACCTTCACCCCGCGCTGCATCGCCCGCTTCAGCGCCGGGCACAGCCCGTCCGGCGATACGGCGGAAACGATAATCGCGTTGTAGCCCTGGTTGACGAAGTTGTTGATCAGCTGCACCTGCCCGGAGACGCTCGGTTCGGTCGGGCCGTCGTAGGTGACGTCCACGCCGAGCGCTTTACCCGCCTCTTTCGCGCCGTTACCGCCGCTGGTAAAGAAGCCGACGCCAACCAGCTTAGGAATAAAGGCGATACGGTCCGCCGCCTGGGCCGATGCCATACCCAGCGCCATCGCCAGCACGATCAGTTTTGTTTTCATTTTATGCTCCGATTGTTTTACGCGAGAAAAGACGCCGCCAGCTCATCCGCACCCATTCACGGTGCAGGCTCAGCGAACGCCCCATCACCACCACAACCAACAGCGCCCCTGACAGCGCGCTCGACACCTGGTTGGGGATGCCGACCATTTGCAAACCTTGTTGTAAATAGCCCACCAGCAGCGCGGCCAGCGCCGTGCCGACGATCGAGCCGGAACCGCCGTAGATATTGGCCCCGCCGAGCACCGCGGCGGTCAGCGCCGGCATCAGCAGGTCGCGGCCTAAGTCCGAGCGCGCCGAGCCGAAATAGGAGACCATCACCAGCGCCGCTACCGCCGACGCCACGCCCACCAGGCCATACAGCGCGTAGGGCATCCCGTTAACGGAAAGCGCGGCGTAGCGCGCGGCGCGCGGGTTCTGCCCGAGCAGAAAAAGGTGCCGCCCAAAGCGCCCGCGGTGGGCCAGCAGCCAGAAGAAAAAGGTGATAACGGCGAACAGCACCAGCGGTATCGGCAGGCCGAACAGGGTCAGGTTGGCGAAGGCGGTAAAGCTATCCGGGAATCCACCGATGCCTTCGTAGCCGGTTGCCCCGGCCATACCAGAAAGCAGCAGCGCGCCGCCGCCGTAGAGGTACAGGGTGCCGAGCGTAATCACCAGCGGGCTAATACCGGTGTAATGAATCAGCGCCGCGTTCAGCAACCCGCACAGCAGGCCGAGCAGCAGCGTCAGGGGGATTGCGAGGCTCATGGGCCAGCCCGCCTGCATCATCACCCCCAGCGCGATGGCGCACAGGCCGATGGTGGAACCGAGCGAAATATCAATCCCGCCGCTGATAATTACCAGCGTCAGCGGCAGCGCCACGATGCCAATGCAGATAAAGTCGCTGGTGCTGAACAGCAGCATATTGAGATCCAGCATGCGCGGATTCAGGGCGCCAAACAGCAGGATCTCCAGCACCAGTAGCGCCAGCAGCGCGCTTTCCCAGTTGAGCTTCATTTACGCCACCTCTTTGTTTTTGCGTTCGGGAAACGGGGCCACGCGCTTGCCCCCTTTATTACCGGGCTGAAAGCGGCTGTACTTCAGCGCCCGCTGATGGCGGGCCAGCGCCTGACGCAGACGCCCGTCGAGCACCAGTACGCCGAGCAGCACCAGGCCGGCGATGAAGTCGTTCCACCACGCCGGGAGACGGAACAGCACCAGCACGGTGTCAATTTGGGTGAGGAAGAAGGCGCCGAGAAAAGCGCCCAGCAGCGTGCCGGTACCGCCAAGCAGCGAGATCCCGCCGAGCACGCAGGCGGCGATGGCCTTCATCTCCAGGCCGCTGCCGGTCTGATTGGGCACAAAGCCAATCTGCGCGGCGAACACAATCCCGGCGCAGGCCGCCAGCATGCCGTTAAGGGTAAATGCCAGCATCCGCGTGCGGTTCACCGCCACCCCGAGCTGGCGGGCCGCGGCGAGGTTATCGCCGACGGCGTAAAAATCACGGCCAAAGGCGGTGCGCGACAGTATCCAGCCGCCCGCCAGCAGCAGCGCCAGCACCAGCCAGCCCAGCGGCGAAATACCGATGAACGCCGGCTCCGACAGCGCCTTCAGGCTGTTCGGTAAACCTTCAATCCACTTACCGCCGGTCCACAGCAGCATCACCCCGCGATAAAGCCCGAGGGTGCCGAGGGTGGCGACAATCGCCGGGATGCGCAGCCCCACCACCAGCAGGCCGTTAAAGGCGCCGGCCAGCGCGCCGATCGCCAGCGCGAAGGCGATGGCGGTCATCAGGCCATACCCGCTATTCAGCGCCACGCCTGTCGCGATAGCGCTCAGGCCGACGGTGGAGCCTACCGAAACGTCGATATTGCGAGTGAGCATCACCAGCGTTGCCCCCAGCGCCAGCAGGCAAAGGATCTGCGCGCTGGCAAAGATCATGGCCAGGGTTTGTAAACTGAAATAAGCCGGGTTGAGCGCCACCAGCCCGGCAAACAGCACCACGATGGCGAGAAAGGCGCTCAGTTCACGATTCTTTAATAACGTTTTCATGCCTGTCCTCCGAAGGCCAGGGTCATCATCCGGTCAACGCTGACCGCCTGCTGCGCCAGCTCGCCGCTCTGCCTGCCCTGATGCATCACCAGCACCCGATCGGCCAGGCCAACGAACTCGTCGAGATCGCTGGAGATCATCAATACCGCCACGTTCTGCGCGGCGACGCTTTTCAACAGCTGATAGATGTCGGCGCGGGCGGAAACGTCCACGCCGCGGGTCGGCTCATCGACGATCAGCAGCAGCGGGTTAGCCTCCAGGCAGCGCGCCAGCAGTACCTTCTGCTGGTTACCGCCGGAGAGCGTGCGCACCGGGCGATCGCCATCGGCCATTTTGATCCCCAGCGCCCGGTGATAGCGCTCCACCACCGCCGCTTCGCGCCTGTTCTGCTGCCACAGCGACGGCTGGTTAAACATCACCGTGTTCCAGCGCACCGGCGCATCGAGAAACAGCCCGGAAACCTGCCTGTCCTCCGGCAGATAGACCAGCCCGCAGGCAAGCCTGGCGCGCGTACTGTCGCGGCTGATATCGCGGTTTTCCAGCCATACCCGCCCGGCGCGCGCCGGTCGCAGACCGTAGAGCGTTTCGGCAAATTCGGTGCGCCCGGATCCGACCAGCCCGGCGAGGCCGACGATCTCCCCGGCGCGGATCTCCAGGTTGAGATCGATAAAACCTTCTCCGGTCAGATCTTCTACTCTAAGGACCGGGAAATCCTGCGCCTGAGAGCGGCGATTGCCCGGCAGCGCCAGCCACAGCTTTTGCGTGTCGCTCAGCGCACGATCGCGGCTGACGGGCGTCATTGCGCCGATTAGCTGGTTGTCGCCGTAGTGCGCGGTTTCCCCGCTCAGCACCACCGCGCCGTCGCGCATCACCGAGACGTGGCTGGCGACCTGGCGGATCTCCGGCAGCTTGTGCGAGATAAACACGATCCCGACGCCGAGCGCCTGCAAAGAGCGGATCTGGCGAAACAGGCGCTCGGTTTCCCCCGGCGTCAATGAGGCGGTGGGTTCATCGAGGATCAGGATCTGCGCGTCGCGCATCAGCCCGCGCAGGATCTCCACCATTTGTTGGTCGGCGACTTCCAGGGTGCTGGCCGCCGCCTCGAGGTTAAGCTGGCAGCTAAGCTGCTGAAGCTTTTCCTGCAGGCGGGCCTCGGTATCCGCCCGCTTTGGCAGACGAAAAAGAATATTTTCCCGCACCGTCAGATTGGGGAATAACATCGGTTCCTGCGGCACCAGATACACGCCCTGCTGATGGGCCTGGGCGGGAGTAAGGCGCGCAAATGTACGTTCGCCGAGGATGAGCTCACCGCTGTCGGGGGTCTCTACCCCGGCGATAATCTTCATCAGCGTCGATTTTCCGGCGCCGTTACCGCCCATCAGCGCGTGCACCTGGCCGGAAAGCAGCGTGAAATCAATCTGCTTCAGCACGGTGACGCCGGAGAACTGTTTGCCGATTTGGCGAGCTTCAAGCAGTGGCTTCATCATCGCGCCTCATTTTGAACAAAAGATTTTTTAAATTAATAATGTTCAAAAGCGTAGACGGTGAACTATATTTACAACCGTGCAACGATCACAGTTTTATGCTTTCGATCGTTTGAAGAAAACCAGCGGACAACGAAAGATCCGTTTTGCCAGTCGGCTCACATTTTCCGACCGCGCAATAACGAACATATGATCTAAATTTTTATAAGAGTTCACTTTATGAGCGAAAAACGCATTACGGAAGAGAGCCGCTACGCCGGGCTGGCGTTAGCCGAGGAGGAGCTGGTGGCGCGGGTGGCGTGGTGTTACTACCACGACGGCCTGACGCAGAACGACATCGGCGAGCGTTTAGGGCTGCCGCGGTTAAAGATCTCCCGCCTGCTGGAGAAGGGCCGCCAGTCGGGGGTGATCCGCGTCCAGATTAATTCGCGTTATGAGGGCTGCCTGGCGCTGGAAACCGAACTTCAGCAGCGCTTCGGTCTGAAAATTGCCCGCGTGCTGCCGGCGCTGAATACCCCGCCGATGAACACCCGCCTGGGGATTGGCGCGGCGCAATCGTTAATGGGCGTGCTGGAGCCGGGACAGCTGCTGGCGGTGGGCTTTGGCGAAGCCACCATGAGCTGCCTGCAGCATCTGAGCGGGTTTATCGGCTCCCAGCAGGTTCGGCTGGTGACGCTTTCCGGCGGCGTGGGCCCGTATATGACCGGCATTGGCCAGCTGGATGCCGCCTGTAGCGTCAGTATGATCCCCGCGCCGCTGCGGGTGTCATCGGCGGATGTGGCGGAGATCCTGCGCCGGGAATCGAGCGTCCGCGACGTGATCCTGGCCGCGACGGCGGCGGATGCGGCGGTGGTAGGTATCGGCGCCATTGACCAGCGCCGGGACGCCACCATCCTGCGCTCCGGCTATATCAGCGAAGGCGAACAGCTAATGTACGCCCGCAAAGGCGCGGTCGGCGACATTTTAGGTTATTTCCTGCAGGCCGACGGCAAACCGGTTGAAGGGCTGGAGATCCATCGGGAACTGCTCGGCGTCACCCTTGATGAACTGGCGCAGCTGCCGACCATCGTGGGCGTCGCCGGGGGCACAGAAAAAGCGCAGGCGATTTACGCGGCCCTTATCGGCAAGCGGATTAATGGCCTGGTAACGGAAGAGACAACAGCACGCGCGGTGCTGACGCTGGCCTCATAACGGCCCTGCGCCGCGCAACACGAGCGAGGCGCATGTCATGAGTTACCTGTTAGCGTTAGATGCCGGGACCGGCAGCATTCGGGCGGTCGTATTCGATCTCCAGGGCCGCCAGATGGCGGTCGGCCAGGCCGAATGGAACCACCTGAGCGTGGACAATGTCCCCGGCTCGATGGAGTTCGACCTTGGCACCAACTGGCAGCTGGCCTGCCAGTGTATCCGTCAGGCGCTGGCCGCCGCCCATCTCTCTGCGACCGATATTCAGTCCGTGGCCTGCTGCTCGATGCGTGAAGGCATCGTGCTTTACGACCGCAACGGCGAGGCCATCTGGGCCTGCGCCAACGTTGACGCCCGCGCCAGCCGCGAGGTGGCGGAGCTCAAAGAGATCCACGACGACCGTTTTGAATCCGAAGTGTACGGCGTGTCCGGGCAGACCCTGGCGCTGAGCGCCATGCCGCGCCTGCTGTGGCTGGCCCATCATCGCCCGGATATCTACCGCAAAGCGGCGACCATCACCATGATCAGCGACTGGCTGGCGGCAAAGCTTTCCGGCGAACTGGCGGTTGACCCTTCTAACGCCGGAACGACCGGCATGCTCGATCTCTTCAGCCGCGACTGGCGCCCGGCGCTGCTGGATATGGCCGGGCTGCGGGCCGATATTCTCTCGCCGGTCAAAGAGACCGGCAGCGTACTGGGAGCGGTGACCGACGCGGCGGCGGCGCAAAGCGGGCTGCGCGCGGGCACGCCGGTGGTGATGGGCGGCGGCGACGTCCAGCTCGGCTGCCTGGGCCTCGGCGTGGTGCGCGCCGGGCAGACGGCGGTGCTCGGCGGCACTTTCTGGCAGCAGGTGGTTAATCTGCCGGAAGTCCGAACTGACCCGGAGATGAATATTCGCGTTAACCCGCATGTCATTCCCGGCATGGCGCAGGCGGAGTCCATCAGCTTCTTCACCGGCCTGACCATGCGCTGGTTCCGCGACGCGTTCTGCGCGGAGGAGAAGCTGATTGCCGGGCGCCTCGGCGTCGACGCCTACAGCCTGCTCGAAGAGATGGCCAGCCGCGTGCCGGCGGGTTCCCACGGGGTGATGCCGATCTTCTCTGACGCCATGCACTTTAAGCAGTGGTACCACGCCGCGCCGTCGTTTATTAACCTCTCCATCGACCCGGAAAAATGCAATAAGGCCACCCTCTTCCGCGCGCTGGAAGAGAACGCGGCGATTGTCTCTGCCTGTAATCTGGCGCAAATTTCGCAGTTTTCCGGCGTGCGGTTTGACAGCCTGGTCTTTGCGGGCGGGGGCTCAAAAGGCGCGCTGTGGAGCCAGATCCTCAGCGATGTCACCGGCCTCCCGGTGCGGGTGCCGGAGGTCCGCGAGGCGACGGCGCTGGGCTGCGCGATCGCCGCCGGCACCGGTGCCGGGCTGTACGGCGATATGGCGGCGACGGGCGAGAAGCTGGTGAGCTGGCACCGGGAATTTACGCCCAATCCGGCGCATCGCGAGCTGTATCACGAGATGATGATCAAATGGCAGTCGGTGTACGCCGAGCAGCTCGGTCTGGTGGACAGCGGATTAACGACCTCGATGTGGCAGGCGCCGGGGCTGACGCGCCGTGCCCCTGTTGCCCCCTCACCCTAAGCCTCTCCCCTACAGGAGAAGAAACCGTCCGGGCATAACTGGCCCCGGCGCCATTCCGCCCTTCTCCCCCTCCCGGAGGGAGAGGGCCGGGGTAAGGGAGAACCTTCCGCCGTTCTTTGAATCCCATCACAATCGCCGCACTCCCCTTTTCCCTTTTCGCCCGCGGCGGCTAAATTAGTAACTCATCCGACCACATAACAATAATTTTACACTGGAAGAGATTATGAGCCGCTACCCGTCGCTTTTCGCCCCGCTTGACCTGGGGTTCACAACGCTCAAAAACCGCGTGTTGATGGGCTCGATGCACACTGGCCTGGAGGAGCTGCCGGACGGCGCACAGCGGCTGGCGGCGTTTTACGCCGAGCGCGCCCGCCACGGGGTGGCGCTGATCGTCACCGGCGGGGTTGCCCCGGCGCCTTCCGGCGTCACCATGGCGGGCGGCGCGGTGCTTAACGACGCCAGCCATCTCGCTCATCACCGCCATATCACCGATGCGGTACACGAGGAGGGCGGCAAAATCGCGCTGCAGATCCTGCATACCGGGCGCTACAGCTACCAGCCGCAGCTGGTGGCCCCTTCCGCGCTGCAGGCGCCGATCAACCCCTTTACGCCTCACGAACTGAGCCACGAAGAGATCTTACAGCTGATCGATGATTTTGCCCGCTGCGCCCAGCTGGCGCGGGAAGCCGGGTACGACGGCGTCGAAGTGATGGGCTCGGAAGGCTATCTGATTAACGAATTTCTTGCCGCGCGCACCAACCTGCGCGACGACCAGTGGGGCGGCGACTACGCCCGACGCATGCGTTTTGCCGTAGAGGTGGTCAGAGCCGTGCGGGAGCGCGCGGGCAGCGATTTTATTATTGTCTACCGCCTGTCGATGCTCGACCTGGTCAGCGGCGGCAGCACCCTGGCGGAGGTCACCGAGCTGGCGAAAGCGATTGAAGCCGCCGGGGCCACGATTATCAATACCGGCATCGGCTGGCACGAGGCGCGCATTCCCACCATCGCCACTCCGGTACCGCGCGGCGCGTTTAGCTGGGTCACCCGCAAGCTGAAAGGCGCGGTGTCGATCCCGCTGGTCACCACCAACCGGATTAACGATCCCGCCGTGGCGGAGGCGATCCTGGCCCGCGGAGACGCCGACATGGTATCGATGGCCCGCCCTTTCCTCGCCGACAGCGAATTTCTCTCTAAAGCACAGAGCGGGCGGGCGGATGAGATCAATACCTGTATTGGCTGCAACCAGGCCTGCCTCGATCGGATCTTCGCCGGTAAAGTCACCTCGTGTCTGGTCAACCCGCGCGCCTGCCATGAAACCCTGATGCCGATAGCGCCCGCGACCGCACCGAAGCGGCTGGCGGTAGTCGGCGCCGGTCCTGCCGGCCTGGCCTTTGCCGTTAACGCCGCCTCGCGCGGGCATCAGGTGACGCTCTTTGACGGGCACCATGAGATTGGCGGCCAGTTTACTATCGCCAAACAGATCCCCGGCAAAGAGGAGTTCCATGAGACTCTGCGTTATTACCGCCGGATGCTGGATCTTACCGGCGTCGCGCTGCGGCTTAAAACCCGGGTGACGGCCGACGATCTGCGGGCATTTGATGAGATTATCCTCGCCACCGGGATCGCCCCGCGGATGCCGGATATCGCCGGGATCGATCATCCGAAGGTGCTGAGCTACCTCGATGTCCTGCGTGATAAAGCGCCGGTCGGCGAGAAGGTGGCGATTATCGGCTGCGGCGGGATCGGCTTTGATACCGCCATGTACCTCAGCCAGTCCGGCATCGCCACCAGCCAGAATATTGGCGAGTTCTGTGCGGAATGGGGGATCGATACCAGCCTGCAGAGCGCGGGCGGATTACGCCCGGAAGGGATGCAGCTGGCTAAAAGCCCGCGCCAGATCGTGATGCTCCAGCGCAAAACCAGCAAGCCCGGCGACGGACTGGGGAAAACCACCGGCTGGATCCATCGCGCTACCCTGCTGGCCCGCGGCGTCCAAATGATCCCCGGCGTCAGCTATCAACGGATCGATGATGCCGGCCTACATGTGACGATCGGCGGCGAATCTCAGGTGCTTAACGTTGATCATGTGATTATCTGCGCCGGTCAGGATCCCCGCCGCGAGCTGGCCGATCCGCTGCAGACGGCGGGTAAAACGGTGCATTTGATTGGCGGCTGCGACGTGGCGATGGAGCTGGACGCCCGGCGGGCAATCGCTCAGGGCACCCGGCTGGCGCTGTCGATTTAGGGAAAGAAAACCCGGCCGGTAGTCCGACTAAGGTATCAGCCGGTAGCCCGGCTAAGGCGTCAGCCGGTAGCCCGGCTAAGGCGTCAGCCGCAAGCCGGGGAAACCGGGAAAGCCGATAACGCTCAGCGCTGTTTGCGCACCTTTGTCGCTTTCAACACCACAAATTTATTATTGGTGGCGATCGTCGTGCAGTTACCGAACGCGCGTTTCAGCTTGCGGAAATAATCGAGATGGCGGTTGCCGACGACATACAGCTCGCCGCCGTACTTCAGGCTGCGGCGGGCGTCGTTAAACATCTGCCAGGCAATATGATCGGTGATCGCATGCTGCTGATGAAACGGCGGGTTGCAGAGGATGGCGGCGAAGCGGTCCGGCTCAATATCGGACAGCGCGTTATTCACCACAAACTCGCAGCGCTCGAGGTCATCCGGCATATTGGTTTCGACGTTCAGCCGGCTGGAAGCGACCGCCATATAGGACTCATCGGTAAACATCACCCGGGCGTCCGGGTTTAAAGCCAGCGCTTTCAGGCCAATCACGCCGTTGCCGCAGCCAAGATCGGCGATCTCGCCTTCAATATTTGCCGGCAGATGCTCCAGGAAGAAGCGCGCGCCAATATCCAGGCCGCTGCGGGCGAACACGTTGGCGTGGTTGTGAATCGTCCACGGCGTACCGTCCAGCGGCCAGCTGTAGGTTTGCGGCGCATCGGCCACCTCAGGCGCGGTAAAGGTACAGAAAATCAGCCGCGCCTTTTTCCATGCCAGCGATGTGGTGGTGGTGCCGAGGATCTTCTCAAACAGCGCCAGGGTGGAATTGTGGACATCCCGCGCTTTCGCGGCGGCGATGATACGGGTTTCCGGCGTGACAACCTCGCGCAGCGCGCGCAGCTGCTGCTCCAGCAGCGCCAGCTGCTTCGGAACCTTAATGAGCACCAGCGCCGGCGCGGCAGGCAGTTCGCTCAGGGGATCCTGAAAACGTACGCTCTCTTCATCAATGCCGTTCATCCGCAGGTTGTAGCGGGTCGCCAGCTCAGATACGTAGGAATCGTTGATGCTGACCGGGTTGCGTTCCGCCAGCGCGCAGCCCAGCGCGCCAAAGCTGTCATTGAAAATGAGCGTCAGGCCGTCGACGTCATTCACCTGTTGCAGCAGATATTCATCCGCCGCTTCCCACGCCTGAAGCGCTTCCTCTTCAGCATTCGGCGGGAACCGCTCTAATGTGAATAACTCACCGTTTAACTCTACCTGGCTCATCGCCTTTGTGCCTCCGGAACTCTAAAACCCGCGAGTTTATACGCAAACTTCGCCCAGTAGAATAGAGATGCGCCGATTATCTCCATCTGCCGGGCGACAGTCCGTTACGCCGGGAGGTCGTCCTGCGCCAGGCGCGACAGGCGTTTATCGTCCAGGCTGTACTTGCTCATGATAACAATCAGCAGCGCCACCAGTACCCCGGGGAAGACGGTGAACAGCAGCGCGATCATCTGCAGCGCGGAGTCGGTTTGCTGCGCTGCGCCGCCAACGTAGTCGCCCCATGCCAGCATATAGCCCACCAGCGCGCCGCCGATGGCGATCCCCAGCTTGATGGCAAACAGGTTTGTTGAAAAAACGATCCCGCTGAGTTTTTTACCGCTGCGTTTCTCTTCCGCATCGATAATATCGGACAGCATGCTCCACTGCAGCGGCGTGGCGGCCAGCTGAATAATATTGATGATAATCACCAGCGCAAAGATAGCGGCCACGTTCCCCGCCGGGACGAAGTACATGCCTATCAGCAGCGCCGCCTCGATGGCCATCGAGATTTTAAACCCTTTCACTTTATCAATATTTTTAAAGATAAACGGGGAGAGCATCGCCCCCAGCACGCCGGAAGCCAGGGTGGTGGTCAGCAGCAGGCTGCCCAGATCCGCCCGCCCCATAATATTGTTGACGTAATAGAGCGTGGTCCCGCCTTTAAACAGCACCGCAATCAGGTTAACGACGTTGAGCGCGAAGAGAATGCGCCAGTCCTTGTTGGCGAGCAGGGTTTTCAGATCATCAAGAATGCTGCTTTGATTGTTGACCGCGATATCCGTGGTGTAGCGCTCTTTCGTCAGGCCGAAGCAGATAAAGAACAGAATGATGCTCAGGCAACCCATCACAATCATGGTGTAAAAATAGCCGTTTTGCACATTACCCTGACCCAGCCAGGCCACCAGCGGCAGCGCGGTCAGCGAGACAATCAGACCGCCGAGCGTACTGAGCGCAAAGCGCCAGGACTGAAGCGAAACGCGCTCGCGGGAATCGTTAGAGATATTATTGATCATCGCGCAATACGGAACGTTAATCGCCGTATAGACCAGCGATAATAAGGTATAAGAAACATAGGCGTAAATCAGCTTGCCGGTATAGCCGAAATCCGGCGTATAAAACGTTAAGCAGCAAAGTACGCCAAAAGGAATCGCGAACCATAAAATATAAGGGCGGAATTGCCCATATTTAGTCCGGGTACGATCCGCCACCGCCCCCATTAATACATCGGTGACCGCATCTAATACCCTGACTGCGAGAAACATGGTCCCCATATGCGCCGGACTTAAACCAAATACGTCGGTATAAAACCAGGCCATAAACAGCATCACCGTCTGCCAGACTAAATTACAGCCGGTATCCCCTAACCCATAGCTAAATTTTTCTTTAATACTGATACGGGCAGTGTTCATCGCGCCTCCGCCAGAAAGATCGTTAATATTTGTCCTCTGTACGTTATTGCTTAGGGCTTACCGATTATGTATAAATCATCCTGTTAAATATAAGAAGAGTGTACTCGATGAGTGATGAATCTCCCGTTTTCGAAAAGATCCCCGTGGGCGCCGGCGAGCTATTTACCCTGCGGGTAGATAACATAAACGATTTCAATGGCATAAACGTAGTCCCGCATTTTCATATGATGGACGAACTGATGTGGTTCCGAGAGTCGGAGGGCAGCTATTCGATTGGTGATGAGAAATTTACGATAAAAAACAATACTCTGATTTTTGTCCCCGCCTTACTGATCCATGAAATGACGCTCCCGGCCGCCGCCAGCCACAAGCGTTATCTTATGCAATTCGAAAAAGAGTGGCTCGAGGGATACGACCTGTCGCTCCCCGCCGCCCACTGCGGTGCGGTCGCTTACCTTTCCGGCGAGGAAGCCGAGCGCCTGGAGCTGCTGCTGAGCTGGTGCGGCGAGTTCAGCGACTTTACCGATTCGCTGTTTCGCTCCCTGATGCAGAGCGTACTGCTGCACGCCTTTAATAGCCTGAAAGATTCCGTCCCCATTACCGAACGCACCAACCATCGCTATCTGAGCGAGCTGATCGAACTTCTGCAATCTATTGATGAAAATGAAAATTTTGAGATGACAACCGAAGAAGCCGCCCGCCGCTGCCGGTGGTCGAAATCCTGGTTTTCCCGCACCTTTAAATCCGCCTTCGGCATCAGCTTCAAAAAATTTATGCTGCTGCGCAAACTGAATATCGCTATCAATCTACTGACCAACACCGACCTGAAGATCAGCGATATCTCGCAAAGCGCCGGCTTCACCGACAGCGCCTACTTCTGCCTCAAGTTTAAAGAGATGATGAACGACACCCCGCTGGCCTTCCGTCACAAAGTCAGAAGCACCGATGCCGTAGGGCGTCGGGCGGAGAAATAACGCGTTTTTGTGAGCCGCATCACCGGATAAGTAGACGTTTATTATATAAATAGCCAGAGTCTATATATCCCCGTCGCCATCGCCTATTTACAATCATCGCTATATTTTGCGCATTAAGGGTAAATACGATGATTCAGAATCCTGTGTTTAAAGGTTTTAATCCTGACCCCAGTATCTGTCGGCGCGGCGATGATTATTATGTGGCGGTCTCTTCCTTTGAATGGTTTCCCGGCCTGCCGGTTTATCATTCGAGGGATTTAAAACATTGGCAACTACTTACCCACGTTCTTACCGATGATAATAATCCGGATTTAAAAAAGCTGCCCTCCGCCAAAGGCATTTGGGCACCGAGCCTGACCTGGTGTGAAGAGGAAAAGCTGTTCTACGTTATTTATGGCGTGATGAATTCCATGAATTCACGTTATTTCGATGTAGATAACTATCTTATTACCGCCAGTGAAATCACCGGCCCGTGGAGTGAGCCGGTTTATCTCCACTCTGCCGGGTTCGATGCCTCCATTTTGCACGACACCGACGGAAAAAAATGGATCGTTTCCCTGGAGTGGGAAACCCGCGAAGGTTACGAAAAACCGGGCGCCATTTGCCTGGTGGAGTATTCGCCGCAAACGCGAAGCGTTGTCGGCTATCCGCAGCGGATCTGGCGCGGCGGTACCGATCGCGGCTGTATTGAAGCACCGCATTTGACGCGCCGCGGCGACTATTACTACCTGATGGTCGCCGAAGGCGGCACCGGCTACGGCCATGCGGTCACCATGGCGCGCGCAACGCAGGTCGCCGGCCCCTATGAAGGCGATCCGCAAAACCCCATCGTCACCTCCTGGCCGGAGAACTTTAACGCGCGCCACGACGCAGACCATCTCAAACCACACTACTTCAATCCGCAAACCTATCTGCAAAAAGCCGGGCACGGCAGCTACGTCGAGACCCCGACGGGCGAAGTCTGGTTAACTCATCTTTGCAGCAGACCCTTCCGCCAGGCGCTGCGCTGCCCGCTGGGCCGCGAGACGGCGATACAAAAGATGGTATGGAGCGACGATGGCTGGCTGCGCATGGCGGCCGGGGGGAACCTCGCTCAGCACCAGGTGGAAGAGTCTAATCTGCCTTCTCAGCCGTTTCCGGCTAAACCAGACAGGGATGATTTTGATGGGCAGACGCTGGATAACGCCTTCTATGCGCCGCGGATCCGCTTTCAGCGCTTTACCAGCCTTGAACGTAAAGCAGGCTACCTTGCCTTACGCGGCCAGGAGTCGCTGAGCTCGCTCAATAAAGTCAGTCTGCTGGCGAAAAAGCTCACCTCGGTATACGCCACCATCATCACGAAGATGGAGTTCAGCCCGGAGATTTATCAGCACAGCGCCGGCCTGACGCTCTATTACGACAACATGAACTATCTGTTTTTGCATAAAACCTGGGATGAAGCCTCCGGCGCAGCGCAGCTGGCCATCATTTATATGGATAACGGCGAGCGTCACGACGACCCGCAGAAAATCCGCCTTGCGGAGGGAGAAGTCTATCTGGCGATGGCGATTAACGGCCGGGAGATACGGTGCTCGTGGTCCGCGGATGGCGCAAAATACCAAAACATCGGCGCGGTCTACGACACCTCGCGTTTTTCCGATGAATACAGCCGCTACGGCGAGTTTACCGGCGCGTTTGTCGGCATGGCCTGCGTGGATAGCATGCTGCATCGTAAAGAGGCGCTGTTTGACTTCTTTAGCTACCGGGCGGTAGAAGACGCGATAATCGAGTAACGCCGCCTTTCTGGCATCCTGCCCGCGCGGGGTGCTAGAATCCCCGGCTGTTGTCGCTGAATGACCCAAACAGGCTGCATGAGCACTTTAACCTATCTCCAGGGCTACCCTGAATCCCTGCTGGCGCAGGTCACCGCGTTAATCGAACAGAACCGTCTCGGCGAGGTGCTGAAAAAGCGCTATCCGCAGGGTCACGATATCAACAACGATAAAGCGCTGTACCAGTATACCCAGGATCTGAAGTCCCGCTTTCTGCGCGGCGCGGCGCCGATCAATAAGGTGATGTACGACAACAAGATCCACGTGCTCAACAACGCGCTCGGCCTGCATACCGCCATCTCCCGCGTTCAGGGCGGCAAGCTAAAGGCCAAAGCCGAAATTCGCGTCGCCACCGTCTTTCGCGATGCGCCGGAGGATTTTCTGCGGATGATCGTGGTGCACGAGCTGGCGCACCTGAAGGAAAAAGAGCACAACAAAGCGTTCTATCAGCTGTGCTGCCATATGGAGCCGCAGTACCATCAGCTGGAGTTTGATACCCGCCTGTGGCTGACCCAGCTTTCGTTAGAGCGTTCTGCGCCATAGCGCACTGGTTTTGTCATGATGGCGTGCTACAGTGACGAAAGGTCCCTTTTACGGAGTTCGTCAACGTTTATGATACGTTTCGCAGTTGTTGGCACAAACTGGATAACCAAGCAGTTTGTCGATGCCGCCCATGAAACCGGCAAATATAAACTCACCGCCATCTACTCCCGCAGCCTTGAGCAAGCCCAGGCCTTCGCCAGCGACTATCCCGTCGAACATCTGTTCACTTCGCTGGAAGATTTAGCGCAAAGCCCTGACGTTGACGCGGTCTATATCGCCAGCCCAAACTCGCTGCACTTCCCGCAAACCCGCCTGTTCCTGCGCCATAAAAAGCACGTGATTTGCGAAAAACCGCTGGCCTCGAACCTGCAGGAAGTTGAAGCCGCAATCAAAACGGCGCGGGAAAATAACGTGGTGCTCTTCGAAGCGTTCAAAACCGCCAGCCTGCCAAATTTCCTGCTGCTTAAACAGTCGTTCGACAAGATCGGCAAGCTGCGCAAAGCCTTTATTAACTACTGCCAGTACTCTTCCCGCTATCAGCGCTATCTCGACGGCGAAAATCCCAATACCTTCAATCCGGCCTTCTCTAACGGCTCGATTATGGACATCGGCTTTTACTGTCTGGCCTCCGCGGTGGCGCTGTGGGGCGAGCCTCGCGCGGTGCACGCAACCGCCAGCCTGCTGGAGAGCGGCGTCGATGGCCAGGGCACGGTCGTACTCAGCTACGGGGATTTCGATGTCACCCTGCACCACTCGAAGGTCAGCGATTCCGCCATCCCCAGCGAAATTCAGGGCGAAGCCGGCGCGCTGGTAATCGAAAAAATCTCCGAATGCCAGAAAGTGTGCTTCGTGCCGCGCGGCGGCAAGCCTCAGGATCTCACCCAGCCGCAGCATATCAATACGATGCTGTATGAAGCGGAGGAGTTCGCTCGCCTGGTCGAAGCCAACGAGGTGGCTCATCCGGGTCTGGAAGTGAGCCGCATCACGGCGAAGCTGCTGAGCGAAATTCGTCGCCAGACCGGCGTGGTCTTCCCGGCGGATAGTCAACCTGTGGCGTAAAGCTGTGTAAATGGTCCGTCGGCCTCCATTGACGCCATTTATAACCTGTAATACTTTGTTACGCGCAAAGGGGAGTAACTTCCTTGCCGGCCGATCGTCATTACGATGCGTGAAAAACCGCATCCGGTCGCCGGGCAACAGATTCTTGTTGTAAGTGAGACCTTGCCGGAAGGCGAGGTCTATGCATAAAAGCGCAGCGGCTGCCGTCTTCCGACGTCAGCCGTTTTGTTTTTATGTAAGGAAAATAGTAATGAATACTGTCGGCACACCGTTGTTATGGGGCGGATTCGCAGTGGTCGTGGTCATCATGCTGGCTATCGATCTGCTGCTGCAGGGACGGCGTGGTGCGCATAGCATGACCATGAAGCAGGCCGCTGGCTGGTCCATTCTCTGGGTTACCCTCTCGCTGCTGTTTAACGCCGCTTTCTGGTGGTATCTGGTGCAGACCGAAGGTCGCGCCGTGGCCGACCCGCAAGCGCTGGCGTTCCTCACCGGCTACCTGATCGAGAAAGCGCTGGCCGTGGATAACGTCTTCGTCTGGCTGATGCTGTTCAGCTACTTTGCCGTTCCGCCTGCGCTACAGCGCAGAGTGCTGGTTTACGGCGTACTGGGCGCGATCGTGCTGCGTACGATCATGATCTTCGCCGGCAGCTGGCTGATTTCTCAGTTTGAGTGGCTGCTCTATGTCTTCGGCGCATTCCTGCTGTTTACCGGCGTGAAGATGGCGCTGGCGAAAGAGGACGATTCCGGGATCGGCGATAAACCGCTGGTACGCTGGATCCGCAATCATCTGCGCATGACGGATAAAATCGAGGGTGAACGCTTCTTTACCCGCAAAAACGGCGTTATCTACGCCACGCCGCTGCTGCTGGTGCTGATCCTGGTCGAGCTGAGCGACGTTATCTTTGCCGTCGACAGCATTCCGGCCATCTTCGCCGTGACCACCGATCCGTTTATCGTGCTGACCTCAAACCTGTTCGCGATTCTCGGCCTGCGCGCGATGTATTTCCTGCTGGCGGGCGTCGCGGAGCGTTTCTCCATGCTGAAGTACGGCCTGTCGGTGATTCTGGTGTTTATCGGCATCAAGATGCTGATTGTCGATTTTTACCATATTCCCATCGGCATTTCGCTGGGCGTGGTCGGCGGTATTCTGGTGCTGACGCTGCTGATCAACGCCTGGGTCAATAAGCAGAACGATCGGAAAAAACAGCTGCAGTAAGACGTAAACGGCCGGGTGAAGACCCGTTTCACCCGGTCGGCAACGTTTGCCGCGCATTATTCTTACTCATGTCACAAAATAGTTAATACGTAGTTAAAAAATAAGATCCCAGCGCGATAAACAGCATTTTACCCTTCCCCAGAAGCGTTCTTTCCGTATACTCAACCAGGCAAACATCTATTTACATCCGGACATAAACGTTACAAATAATACGTAGCCGGGACGGACAGCGACATCACTGGAAGGAATGAATTATGGCAACCCCATCACCCCGATCGACCCTGCTACGGCGACTGGCTCAGGGCAGTCTGGTCAAACAAATTTTAATTGGTCTGGTACTCGGCGTACTGCTGGCGACGGTCTCAAAACCGGCCGCCGTGGCGGTTGGGCTGCTGGGTACGCTGTTCGTCGGCGCGCTGAAAGCGGTGGCGCCGGTGCTGGTACTGATGCTGGTCATGGCCTCTATCGCCAACCATCAGCAGGGGCAGAAAACCAGCATCCGCCCGATTCTGTTCCTCTATCTGCTGGGGACTTTTGCCGCCGCGTTAACCGCGGTGCTGTTCAGCTTCCTCTTTCCGTCAACGCTGCACCTGAACGCGGCGGCAGAGAGCATCACCCCACCGTCGGGTATCGTCGAAGTCCTGCGCGGGCTGCTGATGAGCATGGTTTCTAACCCCATTAACGCGCTGCTGAACGCCAACTATATCGGGATTCTGGTCTGGGCCGTCGGTTTAGGATTCGCGCTGCGCCACGGCAATGAAACCACCAAAAATCTGATTAACGACATGTCCCACGCGGTCACCTTTATCGTTAAAGTGGTGATTCGCTTTGCGCCGCTGGGTATCTTCGGCCTGGTCGCATCAACGCTGGCGACGACCGGTTTTGAAACCCTGTGGGGCTACGCCCAGCTGCTGCTGGTGCTGGTTGGCTGTATGCTGCTGGTGGCGCTGGTGATTAACCCGCTGCTGGTGTTCTGGAAAATCCGCCGCAACCCGTATCCGCTGGTGATGACCTGCCTGCGCGAAAGCGGCGTATACGCCTTCTTTACCCGCAGCTCCGCCGCCAACATTCCGGTGAATATGGCCCTGTGCGAAAAGCTGAATCTGGATCGCGATACCTATTCGGTCTCTATTCCGCTGGGCGCGACCATTAACATGGCCGGGGCGGCGATTACCATCACGGTTCTGACCCTGGCGGCCGTACACACGCTTAATGTTCCGGTCGATCTGCCGACCGCGCTGCTGCTGAGCGTGGTCGCCTCGCTGTGCGCCTGCGGCGCTTCCGGCGTGGCGGGCGGGTCGCTGCTGCTGATCCCGCTGGCCTGTAATATGTTTGGTATCCCGAACGATATCGCCATGCAGGTGGTCGCCGTGGGCTTCATCATCGGCGTTCTGCAGGACTCCTGCGAAACCGCGCTGAACTCCTCGACCGATGCGCTGTTCACCGCCGCCGCCTGTATCGCTGAAGACGAACAGCTGGCGAAAAACGCCCTGCGCAGTTAATCTCACCTCTCCCCTCCGCTAACGCGCGGAGGGGTTCTCTTTCTGCCCCGCCTTTTCCGCTTTAAACGGATCGATACCGCGCTTTTGCATCCGCCGGAATCGGATGATATTCAGACCGTTCATCAACAGGAAGCTGCCTTCAATCAGGGTGCCGCCGATCGAGCCCAGCCAAAAGTTGTGGATCACCCAGCAGGCGGTGGAACACCACATGACGCAGCGGACGATTAGACCCGAGCAGCGAAAGAGCGCCCAGGTACTGGCCAGGGTGCCAATAATCGGCAGCAGCTCCATGGCGTGCTGCAGCTTCGCCAGCCCCAGCACCAGGGTGAGCACGATAAACAGGGCCATCACCCACAGCCTGCGGGTGCGCATGGAGATCAGGGTGCGGACGGTATTCAGCTCGGCGCTCATTCCCGCCGGCCAGGCGCCCATCAAAAAGAAATGCACGCCAATGGTGGCGCTATAGACGGCCAGCTGTAGCTTAAAGCGACGCTCATCGCGGTTGAAAAAGGTCGTAATCCCGATCAGAAAGGCGATAACGCCGACGCCCTGGGCAAGCCAATACGCGGTCATGAAAAGTCCTTATATACCCGTCATACTTCAAGTTGCATGTGCGTTAGCCGCGTTCGTTCACCCCGGTCACTTACTTCAGTAAGCTCCCGGGGATTCGCTCACTTGCCGCCTTCCTGCAACTCGAATTATTTAGGGTATAAGACAAAACGGCGCATCATACTCTGAAACGCCGCTTTTGAAACGACTCCATTTATTACTCAATAAGATTTCACGCCGCAGCGGTGGTGCGAAAGATGACGAGTAATTAAAGGGTGACGCCGCTTTTGAATATCGCCAGCTCGCGGAAATCATTACGCTCATTGCAGGTCTGCTTACCGTTCGCAAAGGCCACAATGGTATCGACAAACTCCTCCAGCAGCTGCGGCATCGCTTTACCGTGAATCAGCTGACCGGCATCGAAGTCGATCCAGTGTTTTTTCTTCGCCGCCAGTTCACTGTTGGTGGCAATTTTCACCGTTGGCACAAAACCGCCGTACGGCGTGCCGCGACCGGTGCTGAAGAGCACCATATGGCAGCCCGCGCCGGCCAGGGCGCTGGTCGCAACCGCATCGTTGCCCGGGGCGCTCAGCAGGTTCAGGCCGTGCACTTTTAGCCGCTCGCCGTAGCGCAGGACGTCGACCACCTGGCTGGAGCCCGCTTTCTGCGTGCAGCCCAGCGACTTATCCTCCAGCGTCGTAATACCGCCCGCTTTGTTGCCCGGCGATGGATTCTCATAAATCGGCTGGTCATGAGCGATAAAGTACTGTTTGAAATCATTAACCATCGTCACCAGCTTGCCAAACGTCTCTTCATCGCGACAGTGGCTCATCAGCAGCTGCTCGGCGCCGAACATTTCCGGCACTTCGGTCAGCACGGTGGTGCCGCCGTTGGCAATCAGATAATCCGAGAAGCGGCCCAGCATCGGGTTTGCGGTGATGCCGGACAAACCGTCAGAGCCGCCGCACTCAAGACCAAACTTCAGTTCGCTCAGCTTACCCGGCTCGCGCTTGTCGTGGCGCATCACTTCATATAGCTGGCGCAGATGCTCCAGCCCGGCTTCCACTTCGTCATCCTGGTGCTGGCAGATCATAAAGTGGACGCGGTCAGGGTCGAACTCGCCCAGCGTTTCGCGGAAGGCATCAACCTGATTGTTTTCGCAGCCCAGGCCGACCACCAGTACCGCCCCGGCGTTCGGGTGGCGCACCATATTTTGCAGCATGGTACGGGTGTTGATGTGATCGTCACCGAGCTGTGAGCAGCCGTAGGTATGGCTGAAGAGATGAACGCCGTCGATACCTTCCGCGTCGTTGGTTTCCTTCAGAAAACGGTTCTGCATCTGGCGCGCCATGGCGTTAACGCAGCCGACGGTCGGCAGGATCCACAGCTCGTTGCGCACCCCGACTTCGCCGTTGGCGCGACGATAAATCTGGATGTCGCGATCCGCCGGCTGCGCGGCGGGTTCGATCAGATCCGGTTGATAGCTGTACGCGTCGAGATCGCTTAGGTTAGTACGCGTATTATGGGAGTGGATATGTTCCCCCGGCGCAATATCCGCCAGCGCATGCCCTATCGGCAGACCATACTTAATGACGTTGTCTCCCTTCGCAATGCCGCGCAGCGTAAACTTATGCCCGCGCGCAATATCCTGCGCCAACGTGACCGTATCGCCGTCAATGGTGACTACCGTGCCTGCCGCCATATCCGCCAACGCTACCGCGACGTTATCGTGCGAATGGATTTTAATGTATTGCATATCAACCGACCTCTGGTCTTAGTTCAGTTCAATGGCGAAGTAGTCACGCGCATTGTTAAAGCAAATGTTTTTCACCATCTCGCCCAGCAGCTGAATATCCGCCGGCGCTTCTCCCGCTTCAACCCAGCGGCCAATCATCTGGCACAGGATGCGGCGGAAGTATTCATGACGGGTGTAGGAGAGGAAGCTGCGGCTATCGGTCAGCATCCCGACAAAGCGGCTCAGCAGGCCAAGCTGCGCCAGCTGGGTCATCTGACGTTCCATACCGTCTTTCTGATCGTTGAACCACCAGCCGGAACCGAACTGCATCTTGCCCGGCATGCCTTCACCCTGGAAGTTGCCGATCATGGTACCCAGCACTTCGTTGTCGCGCGGGTTCAGGCAGTAGAGGATCGTTTTCGGCAGCAGGTTTTCTTCGTTCTGTTTGCTGAGCAGTTTGGACAGCTCTTCCGCCATCGGGCGGTCGTTAATGGAGTCAAACCCTACATCCGGCCCTAACAGTTTGAACTGGCGCAGGTTGTTGTTGCGCAGCGCGCCGATGTGGTACTGCTGCACCCAGCCGCGACGGGCGTATTCCGCGCCGAGGAAGACCAGAACCGCCGTTTTGAACTGCGCGACTTCATGCTCGCTGAGGGCTTCACCCGCCAGACGACGCGCCAGGATGCTATCCAGTTCGCTTTCGTTGGCTTCGGCGAACAGCACCACGTCGAGCGCGTGGTCAGACACTTTACAACCGTGAGCGGCGAAGTGATCCAGACGTTTGGTCAGCGCGGACTGGAGGTCGGCAAAGCGGCGAATGTCGGTGTCAGACACTTCGCCCAGCTTCGCCATGTAGTCGTTGAAGGTGGCCTGTTCGATGTTGAAGGCTTTGTCCGGGCGCCAGCTCGGCAGTACTTTCACGGAGAATGAACTGTCTTTAGCGACGGCGGCGTGATGCTCCAGCGAATCGACCGGATCGTCGGTGGTGCCGACCATTTTCACGTTCATCTGCTGCATGATGCCGCGAGCGGAAAAGCTATCCTGCGCCAGCAGATCGTTGCACTGATTCCAGATTTCATCCGCCGTCGCCGGAGAGAGAACCTTACCTGTAATACCAAAAGGACGGCGCAGCTCAAGATGCGTCCAGTGGTATAACGGGTTACCGATGGTATGCGGTACGGTGGCCGCCCAGGCGTCAAATTTCTCGCGATCGGAAGCATCGCCGGTGCACAAACGCTCGGCTACGCCGTTAGTACGCATCGCGCGCCATTTATAGTGATCGCCTTTCAGCCAGATGTCATACAGATTTTTGAAACGATAATTCTCCGCGATCTGCTGCGGCGGCAGGTGGCAGTGATAGTCAAAAATCGACTGGTCTTTCGCGTAATCGTGGTACAGGCGGCGGGAAAACTCGGTATCAAGCAGAAAATCTTCGGTCATAAACGGTGTCATTTTCGTGTCCTCTTCGCCCCCTGGGGAGCCCATCAGATGATTGACTATAATGCTGACAAAGTTATCACACCAATTTCCACAGGCCGAAGTATTTTTCGTGAGTTAGATCAATAAACGATGACAAAAAAAGTACCATCAAAGGAGTAAACGCCCCGCCAGAGCGCGCCAGCTCTGGCCTTTTTCGCATGAACGAATGCCCACACAAACTTTCCCACTTTTGTGACGTCACTCAACTTTTGAAGTTGTATGACAAGTTATCTTGCTGCCGTCGAAACATATAAACCGACGGAATGCATTACCGACGAACTATCACGTCGGATTTACCGGTATGGACACCGAATTAGACACAACAGTTAATGGCAAGGTTCGGGCCATACGAGGTTTCCTCTCCTGAACCCTCCGTTTCACCTTCTTCGCCTCAGTTACAGGGCTGGAAGATAGCCGCACCCGCTGCGGATATATAACAAACGATGAGGTTTACATGCGTAAAATTAAAGGGTTACGTTGGTACATGATCGCACTGGTGACGTTAGGTACCGTGCTGGGGTACCTAACGCGTAACACTGTGGCGGCAGCTGCGCCGACTCTGATGGAAGAGTTACACATCTCCACCCAACAGTATTCCTATATCATCGCGGCCTATTCCGCTGCCTACACCGTTATGCAACCCGTTGCCGGCTACGTGCTGGATGTTTTAGGCACTAAAATCGGCTATGCCTTCTTTGCTATCGCATGGGCGGTGTTCTGCGGCTCTACGGCGCTGGCGGGAAGCTGGGGCGGTCTGGCGCTGGCGCGCGGCGCGGTGGGTGCCGCCGAAGCGGCAATGATCCCTGCGGGCCTGAAAGCCAGCTCCGAATGGTTCCCGGCAAAAGAGCGTTCAATCGCCGTCGGCTACTTCAACGTCGGCTCCTCGATCGGCGCCATGATTGCCCCACCGCTGGTGGTTTGGGCCATCGTGATGCACAGCTGGCAGATGGCGTTTATTATCTCCGGCGTTCTGAGCTTTGCCTGGGCGATGGCGTGGCTGATTTTCTACAAACACCCGCGCGATCAGAAAAAATTAACTGAAGAAGAACGCGACTACATTATCGGCGGCCAGGAATCTCAGCATCAGACCAACAACGGCAAGAAAATGTCGCCGTGGCAGATTCTGCGCAACCGTCAGTTCTGGGGTATCGCCCTGCCGCGTTTCCTTGCCGAGCCGGCGTGGGGGACCTTCAACGCCTGGATCCCGCTGTTCATGTTTAAAGTCTACGGCTTTAACCTGAAAGAGATCGCGATGTTTGCGTGGATGCCGATGCTGTTTGCCGATCTTGGCTGTATCGTTGGGGGCTATCTGCCGCCGCTGTTCCAGCGCTGGTTTGGCGTTAACCTCATCGTTTCGCGCAAAATGGTCGTCACCCTGGGCGCGGTGCTGATGATTGGCCCGGGGATGATCGGTCTGTTCACCAGCCCGTTTGTCGCTATCGCCCTGCTGTGCGTCGGCGGCTTTGCTCACCAGGCGCTGTCCGGTGCGTTAATTACCCTCTCTTCCGACGTGTTTGGGCGTAACGAAGTAGCGACGGCGAACGGCATGACCGGTATGGCCGCCTGGCTGGCGAGCACGATGTTTGCCCTGGTGGTTGGCGCGCTGGCGGACACTATCGGCTTTAGCCCGCTGTTCGCCGTGCTGGCGGTTTTCGATGTGCTGGGCGCCGTGGTTATCTGGACCGTGCTGAAAAATAAACCGGCGGATGACGACAAGACGCCGCTGCAAACGAGTAAACCCGCCACGCAAAGCTAGAGGCACGCGAGTTATCCCCTCCGAAAGCCGCCTTGATTAAGGCGGCTTTTTCGTCTCTTCTTATGGTGAGAAGCGCGTAAAAGTGGTATAACAAATCCAATATTGTCGCCATCTCCCGGGAGCGAATATGGAAATCACTGAATCGCGTCGTCTGTATCAGCAGCTTGCTGCTGAGCTTAAAACGCGCATTGAACAAGGTGTCTACCTTGTGGGCGATAAGCTACCCGCAGAGCGGTTTATCGCGGATGAAAAAAGCGTAAGTCGTACCGTGGTTCGCGAAGCCATCATTATGCTGGAAGTTGAAGGCTACGTTGAGGTCCGCAAAGGCTCCGGCATCCACGTCATCTCTAATCATCCAAAACATCAGCAAATTGCCGACGAATCGCTGGAATTTGCCAATTACGGTCCTTTTGAGCTGTTGCAGGCCCGTCAGCTGATAGAAAGCAATATTGCCGAATTCGCGGCGACTCAGGTGACCAAGCAGGACATCATGAAGCTGATGGAAATCCAGGAAAAAGCGCGTAAAGAGAAGTGCTTCCGCGATTCCGAATGGGATCTTCAGTTCCATGTCCAGGTCGCGCTGGCGACGCAAAATACGGCGTTAGCCGCTATCGTCGAAAAAATGTGGACCCAGCGCGTGCATAACCCGTACTGGAAAAAACTGCACGACCATATCGACTCACGTACCGTCGATAACTGGTGCGACGATCATGACCAAATTCTTAAAGCGCTGATTCGCAAAGATCCGCATGCGGCTAAGCTGGCGATGTGGCAGCATCTGGAAAATACCAAGCTGATGTTGTTCAACGAAACCAGCGACGACTTTGAATTCAATGCCGATCGCTACCTGTTTGCCGATAATCCCGTGGTTCATCTCGATACGGCCGCCAACGGCGTAAAATAGACGTTCTCCTTCTGCAGGGCAGCGATTCCTCCGCTGCCCGCAAAGCCTCAGGGTAAGCAAAGCATATATAGTGTCAGCCTGTGTAAATACACTCGCCACCCTCCTTCGCAATCAGCAAAATCAGAATGCAACAAACTGCAATTTCTATGACGTAAAGTCAGCGGGTTTGTTACAATTAGATGCATTTTGTCGTTCTGAGAGTAAGCTTTGGCTTACTTCACTTTTAAACAGGGAACCGTTCAGAGCGCAGTAGCGACCATAATCTAATAAAAAGCTATGTCGCCGTGCATATACCGCGTTCAGACGTGCCGTTAACCGATGTACCAGGAATCGTGAATGGAACTATTAACCCAATTATTGAACGCCTTGTGGGCTCAGGATTACGAAACTCTCGCTAATCCCTCCATGATTGGCATGCTGTACTTTGTCTTATTTATGATTTTGTTCCTTGAGAACGGTTTGCTGCCCGCCGCCTTTTTGCCCGGCGATAGCCTGCTTGTGCTGGTCGGCGTCCTGATAGCTAAAGGCGCGATGGGCTTTCCGGAAACGCTGCTGCTGCTCACCGCGGCGGCAAGTCTCGGCTGCTGGCTGAGCTATATTCAGGGCCGATGGCTGGGCAATACGCGAATCGTACAAAACTGGCTATCGCACCTCCCTTCGCACTATCATCAGCGCGCGCATCACCTGTTCCATAAGCACGGGCTTTCCGCACTGCTGATTGGCCGCTTTATTGCTTTCGTTCGTACGCTGCTGCCGACCATCGCCGGGCTATCAGGCCTGAGCAGCACACGCTTCCAGTTTTTTAACTGGATGAGCGGGCTGCTGTGGGTTCTGATCCTGACCTCGCTGGGATACCTGCTGGGGAAAACGCCGGTATTCCTGAAGTATGAAGATCAGCTGATGTCCTGCCTGATGCTGCTGCCCGTCGCGCTGCTGGTGTTTGGCCTGATAGGTTCGCTGATTGTCCTGTGGAAGAAAAAATACAGAAGCCGGGGCTAACAATGGAGATGACACGCTCCTCTCTGCGTCAGATAAGCTGGGTGCTGGGCGGTTCGCTACTCCTGTGCGGCCTGTTCTGGCTCTGGCTCACCGTGCAACAGCAGGAATCCACGCTGGCTATTCGTCCCGTTAGTCAGGGTATCAGCATGCCGGACGGTTTTTCCGTCTGGCACCATCTCGACGCTAACGGTATCCGTTTTAAAAGCATTACGCCGCAGAATGACGGTTTGCTTATCAAGTTTGACTCCAGCGCTCAGGGCGCTGCGGCAAAAGAAGTTTTGGGCCGCGCTCTACCGCATGGTTATATTATCGCTTTAGTGGAAGACGATGATTCGCCTACCGCCTGGATTTCGCGCCTGCGCGATACGCCGCACAGATTCGGGTAATCCACGAAAATTCCGAATATATTCACCCTGTTTGGTGATTTCCCGGTTTACTTACTATCATTAAGTTTGCGGGCGTCACCAGACTCACGTTACTCAACTGGATAGGGGATATCCTGAGATATTCCCCCACACAATGGAAGGTCGTATCCATGAAACACCGCATCGCTTTGATCCTGGTTCTGTCATCACTGAGCGCCAGCGCCTTTGCCATCTCCCCTTGCCAGGAAAAAGAGCAGGATATCCAGCGGGAGATCAGCTACGCAGAAAAGCATCATAACCAGCACCGTATTGACGGCCTGAAAAAGGCGCTGAGCGAAGTAAAAGCGCACTGCAGCGACAGCCAGCTCAAAGCCGATCACCAGAAAAAAATCGCCAAACAGCAGGAAGAAATTACCGAACGTCGGAACGACCTGCGCGAAGCCGAACAGAAAGGCGATGCTGACAAAATCAGCAAGCGTCAACGTAAACTTGATGAAGCGCAGCAGGAACTGAAAGAGCTGCAGTCTCGCGAGTACTAATCGATTAAGCAAGACCAATATGGACCACTTTAACAGGAGATAAACATGGCTAAAGATAACGTTGCAGAAGACCTGCGTGCGGAACTGAAGACGCTGGCTGATACCCTGGAAGAAGTGCTGAACTCCTCCACGGATAAGTCGAAAGAAGAGATTGGTAAGCTGCGCAGTAAAGCCGAAAGCGCGCTGAAGGAAAGCCGTGCTCGACTGGGTGAAACCAGCGATGCTCTCCTGAAGCAAACGCGAGAAACCGCTGCGCGTGCAGATGAATACGTCCGTGAAAACCCCTGGACCGGCGTGGGAATTGGTGCTGCCGTCGGGCTGGTACTGGGTGTCCTGCTGACGCGTCGTTAATTATGGCGAACTCTAAAAGCACGCAAGGACCTGGGCAAAGCGTTTTCGGCATCGGTCAGCGAATAGTCACTTTGCTGGTCGAGATGGTGGAAACGCGCCTGCGCCTGGTCGTCGTGGAGCTGGAAGAGGAGAAAGCCAATCTCTTCCAGCTGTTCCTGATGCTCGGGCTGACGCTGCTGTTTGCCGCGTTCGGGCTGATGAGCATGCTGGTGCTCATCATCTGGGCCGTCGATGCGCAGTATCGGCTCAACGTGATGATCGCCACCACCGCTATCCTGCTGCTGGCAGCGCTCATTGGCGGTATCTGGACCTTACGCAAAGCCCGACGTTCAACGTTCCTGCGCTTCACGCGTCAGGAGCTGGCTAACGACCGCGCATTGCTGGAGGACGATAAGCCATGAGCCGCGAACAGCAGGAACGCGAACGACAAAAAGCGCTTTTGCTGCGCCTGATCCAACAGCAGCGGCTGGACCTTAGCGCCAGCCACCGCCACTGGATTGAAGCGACCGCGCCCATTGATCGCGGCTGGAACACCTTCCTCAATCTGCGTTCATGGGCGATGGTCGGCAGCGGCATCGTAGCAATATGGTCCGTTCGCCATCCGCGCTTTTTGATGCGCTGGGCAAAGCGCAGCCTCGGTATCTGGAGCACCTGGCGGATGGCACGCAATCTGCTGCGTCAGGCCACCTCGCGCTAAGGCTAATGGCCGGGTCCGGCGCCAGCCGCCGCCCGGCATCCCTCAATCCCCACTGTCCCCGTCAGGTTTGCCCCTCTTCTTGCTCACCAGCAGACCGCTTTCGCCTTTCAGCGTCTGCCGTCATTTTGCGCAGCACCGCCTGTACGACCCGCTACAGCCCCACTTACATTCATGTCCTTTATCAATAATTACTCAGAAACTTTGAAGAAGATCTACAGTTTTCCTTGCTAACAATCACATCTCATCCTCGCTAATATCCTCTCCATCGACAGCAAGCCCGCGTAACTACGCAGGATTGCACCAAAAAACAAAATCGCCGCCCTTTGGGTTTTCTGGAGTAAGAAATGAAAAAATTAGAAGATGTTGGTGTACTGGTAGCGCGCATTCTGATGCCCATTCTGTTTATCACCGCAGGTTGGGGAAAAATCACCGGTTATGCGGGTACTCAACAATATATGGAAGCCATGGGCGTCCCTGGGTTTATGCTGCCGCTGGTTATCCTGCTTGAATTCGGCGGCGGTCTGGCGATTCTGTTCGGTTTCCTGACCCGCACCACCGCGCTGTTCACCGCAGGCTTCACCGTGCTGACCGCGTTTCTGTTCCACAGCAACTTTGCTGAGGGCGTGAACTCGCTGATGTTCATGAAAAACCTGAGCATCGCAGGCGGCTTCCTGCTGCTGGCTATCACCGGTCCAGGCGCCTTTAGTATTGACCGCGTCCTGAATAAAAAGTGGTAAGCGCACTATACTAGTAAATAAAAAAGCGAGGGGACTTCTCCTCGCTTTTGCTATCTGAAGGAGGAAATAATGGGACAATTAGTTGACGGCGTCTGGCACGATACCTGGTATGACACCAAATCCACCGGAGGGCGATTTAAGCGTTCTGTGTCCGCCTTTCGCAACTGGCTAACCGCCGACGGCGCGCCGGGCCCAAGCGGCGAAGCCGGGTTCGCTGCGGAAAAAGACCGTTACCATCTGTACGTTTCTCTGGCCTGCCCATGGGCGCATCGCACCCTGATCCTGCGCAGCCTGAAAGGACTGGAGCCGTTTATCTCCGTCTCCGTGGTCAACCCCCTGATGTTCGAGAACGGCTGGACTTTCGACGATAGCTTCCCGGCAGCGACGGGCGATACCCTCTACCAGCACGAATTTCTTTATCAGCTTTATCTGCATGCCGATCCCCACTACAGCGGGCGCGTCACGGTGCCGGTATTGTGGGACAAAAAGCAGCAAACCATCGTCAGCAATGAGTCGGCGGAAATCATCCGCATGTTGAATACCGCATTTGACGGACTGGGTGCCCGCGCTGGAGATTACTACCCGCCTGAGCTGCGCGCGCAAATTGATGAGCTGAACGGCTGGATCTATGACAACGTCAACAACGGGGTCTATAAAGCCGGATTCGCCACCAGCCAGCAGGCCTATGACGAAGCGGTCGATGGGGTATTTACGTCTCTGGAGCGTCTGGAACAAATCCTTGGTCAACACCGCTTCCTGACCGGTAACCAGCTGACGGAGGCCGATATTCGTCTGTGGACCACCCTGGTTCGTTTCGACCCGGTGTATGTGACCCACTTTAAATGCGACAAACGCCGCATCAGCGATTATCTCAATCTTTATGGCTTCCTGCGCGATATCTACCAGATGCCGGGCATCGCGGAAACGGTGGATTTTGCCCATATTCGCAACCATTACTACCGTAGCCATAAGACGATCAACCCAACCGGGATTATCTCCGTCGGCCCGCAGCAGGATCTTAACGAACCGCACGGCCGCGATCTTCGCTTCCGCTAATCCGTTGGGCGCCATTTACCGCGCCCAATAATTCACAAAACAAATATTTACCAGCATTTCATTCACGTCTATTCTTATTTCGATCGCTTTAAAAACAAGTGATTGACGGTTAATCGAGGCGTAAAAATGGACTGGTATCTTAAAGTATTAAAAAACTACATTGGATTTGGCGGCCGCGCCCGGCGCAAAGAGTACTGGATGTTTATTCTGGTCAACATCATCCTGACCGGCGTACTCAGCATTATTGATAAAATGCTCGGATGGCAGCGCGCCGGAGGGGAAGGCATTCTGACGACCATCTATGGCGTGCTGATATTCTTACCGTGGTGGGCGGTGCAGTTTCGTCGATTGCACGACACCGACCGCTCGGCATGGTGGCTGTTATTGCTGCTGATCCCCGTGATCGGCTGGCTGGTGATCCTGGTCTTCAATTGCCAGAACGGCACTCCCGGCAATAACCGCTTCGGGCCGGACCCGAAACCGACCTCTTACTGACCATGCGCCCCTCGTCAAAAAGGGGCGCATTTTGTTTTATCTTGCCATAAATAGCTTCGGGATTTCCCGCAGACACCATGATTTTGCCTCACCCATGCTGTCCCGGCGCCAGGCCATAATAATGTCGATCTCGTTGCTGTACTCCGGGCTGACCACCCGCAGGCGCCCTTCGGCAATATCCCGCTCAACCAGCGGATAGGGCATCGTGGCGACGCCCAACCCTGCCAGCAGCGCCTGGCGTTTATCTTCGATCGAGCTCACGGTTAATCGCGGCTGTTTATCAAGCAGCTGCACCGTCAGCACCGGACGTTCGCGGGCGGTGTCCGCCACCGCCACGCCGCGATACTTCACGCGCGTGACTTCAGAAAGCGGCTCAGGCTCGAGGTGAATGGGATGGTCGGGGGCGGCAACGTAGACGCTCATAACCGAGTAGAGCTTACGGGAGTTAATTTCCGAGGAGGAACGGAAATGCATATCCGGCGCAACGACAATATCCGCCCGCCCCTGCTCAAGGCGCTCCCATGCCCCGGCCAGCACTTCGGTAATAATCGACAGCTGGGTGTTCGATTTGGTCGCGAGCTTTTCAATTAGCGGAAACAGGTCGGTGGTAGGTACCAGCGCCTCGGTGACGATGGTCAGGTGCGTTTCCCAGCCGCGCGATAGCGCTTCGGCATCGGTTGTCAGCTTATCCGCCGCTTCAAGCAGAACGCGCCCGCGCTCGAGCAGCATTCGGCCAACGTTGGTGAATTTTGTTCGATGACCTGAACGGTCAAACAGAACGACATCCAGCTCTTCTTCCAGCTTTTGCATGGTATAGCTGAGCGCTGAAGGCACTCGACCAAGCTCATCAGCCGCCGCCGCAAAGCTTCCGCGCCGGTCAATCGCATCCATAACGCGTAACGCTTCCAGCGTTAATGCTCTCTCTTTAGCCATCGTTCTCTCATTCAGGAAATTTGAACATACCGGGCAGAATATCTGGCTAACAATACAGCGTCCATACCTTTACCATTGATTTAGTGTAAAGAGAGGTCAAGAAGATGATTACAACCCGAACAGCCAAACAGTGCGGTCAAGCCGACTTCGGCTGGCTGCAGGCCCGCTACACCTTTTCCTTTGGCCACTACTTCGACCCGAAATTGCTAGGTTACGCGTCGCTGCGCGTGCTCAACCAGGAAGTCCTGGCGCCCGGCGCGTCGTTCCAGCCGCGTACCTATCCGAAAGTCGACATTCTGACCCTGATACTGGAAGGTGAAGCGGAATACCGCGACAGCGATGGCAACCATATCCAGGCTAAAGCTGGCGAAGCGCTGCTGATATCCACCCAGCCTGGCGTGAGCTACAGCGAGCACAACCTGAGCAAAGAGAGCTCGCTGACGCGAATCCAGCTGTGGCTGGACGCCTGCCCGCAGCATGAAAACCCGCTGGTGCAAAAAATCGCTATCGCCGAGGGAGCGCAGCAGCTGCTGGCTTCGCCGGACGGCAGCCAGAACAGTCTCCAGCTGCGCCAGCAGGTATGGATCCACCATATCAATCTGGCGAAAGGCGAGCAGCTTAACGTGCAGCTCCACGGCCCGCGCGCCTACCTGCAGTCGATTCACGGCACGGTACATGCGCGAGTGCAGGAAGAAGAGAAACAGGCTTTGACCTGCGGCGATGGCGCGTTTATTCGTGACGAAGCTAACATTACCCTCGTTGCCGATACGCCGCTGCGCGCTTTGCTGATAGATTTACCTGTGTAACAACGGCAGTAAGGGAGTGTGTCAGTGGGCAAGAAGAAAACAAAAAAAGCGGTGCTGGCAGCGTCGCAGCCGCAGCCAGAAACCATGACAACGGTTAGCTTTGGTTATGAAGAGATGTTGAGCGAACTGGAGGCGATCGTCGCAGAAGCGGAGATACGGCTCCAGGAAGAAGAAAGCGTCGCCTGACGTCAATATCGGCCCCGGCCGGGGCCGATAGATTTACTCACTCAGCGCCTGAGCTAAATCTTTTTGGACCTGCTTACGCTGTTCTGGCGTCAGGACCTGATTCACATCAAAATAGTACTTCACGCGATAATAGCGGACCTGCTGTTCGACTTTACTAAACGCCGCCAGCTGATCTTTGACCGCTTTTTCATTCCATTTTCCGGAATCAATCACATCAAATAATACGCCGTCTTTAATATCTTTCTGGGAGATCTGCTGAACGTTTTTTTCCAGCTGCTGGTGCAGGCTTTTAATTTTCGTTACCTGATCCTGGGTCAGTTTTAAGTGTTGGACAATCGGATCCTGCGCCGGGGCTGGCGCAGCGTTAACATCCGCAGCCTGTGCCGCCATTGAGAAGCCCGTAGCGAGGACGGTTGTCACTGCAATGCGAGTCATTAATTTCATTTTTTGTTTTATCCTGATTAATTATCACCGATGTGGCTGGCTATTATTTTTCATAAGCCGATGACGAAATGTAAAAAATAGTTCGCATAAATGTAGTTAAATCAGGAGATACATAATAAACATGAATGCCATAATTGAATTCATTTATTTTAAATATATTAATTAAGCAAGAAGGACGCATAACCGTATGAGTCATAATGCGGTTGATGGCAGACCTGTTTCCCCCATTGTGCCGCTTTCTTTTGGGGTATAGCGTCGTGGACAGTCATTCATCTGCCCTCTGTTTCAACCTTTAGCCGAAAACAAAAACCCCCGCCATTTCTGACGAGGGTTTTCTTTGAATGAGGAAGCTGACCGTTAAGCCGGGTTCTGTCGTGGACAGTCATTCATCTAGGCCAGCAATCGCTCACTGGCTCAAGCAGCCTACCCGGGTTCAGTACGGGCCGTACCTTATGAACCCCTATTTGGCCTTGCTCCGGGTGGAGTTTACCGTGCCACGGACTGTTACCAGCCGCGCGGTGCGCTCTTACCGCACCCTTTCACCCTTACCTGATCCCGCTTACGCGGGCCATCGGCGGTTTGCTCTCTGTTGCACTGGTCGTGGGTTTCCCCCCCAGGCGTTACCTGGCACCCTGCCCTATGGAGCCCGGACTTTCCTCCCCTCCGCCCGTCTCCCCCGAAGAGGACGACGACGAAGCGGCGACTGTCTGGTCAGCTTCGGCGCGCAGTATAGAGGGTTTACCGACGGTTGTCATCCTTCCGTCGCCATCCCAACCTGCAATGTCGCCGCAATATTACGCGACGCATGATAAATATTGTCCGCCGCGCCGCGAAACGCCTCTTCGAGCGTCGTTACGCTGGTCAGTACGCTAAACACCGCATCAATCCCATACTGGTGAACCACGCCGACGTCCCGGGTCAGACTACCGGCAATGCCAATTACCGGCTTATGATACTTTTTCGCCACGTTCGCCACGCCAACCGGCACTTTACCGTTAATACTCTGGCTATCCAGCCGGCCTTCACCGGTCACCACCAGCGAACAATCGAGGATATGCTCTTCCAGATTCAGCGCCTGGGTCACGATTTCAATCCCGCTGCGTAATTCAGCGTTCAGGAACGCCATCAGCGCTGCGCCCATACCGCCCGCCGCGCCCGCGCCGGCAACCTGCTTCACATCGACATGCAGATCGGCCTTAATAACGTCCGCATAGTGCGCCAGGTTGCTGTCCAGCTCGCGGATCATCGCTTCGGTAGCCCCTTTCTGCGGACCAAATATCCTTGATGCGCCAGTATCGCCAGTCAGCGGATTGGTGACATCGCAGGCGACCCGAATAGCGCAATCATGCAGTCGCGCATCAAGACCGGAGAGATCTATCGAATTGAGGCTACACAGACTACCGCCGCCGTTGCCAATCTCCACGCCATTGGCATCGCAGAGACGCGCGCCCAGCGCCTGAACCATCCCCGCGCCGCCGTCATTGGTGGCGCTGCCGCCAATGCCAATGATGATATTTTTCGCCCCATGATCCAGCGCCTGCAAAATCAGCTCGCCGGTACCGCGCGACGTCGTCAATAGCGGGTTACGCTGAGCGGGCGGCACCAGCCCCAGCCCGCTGGCCGCAGCCATTTCGATAAACGCGGTTTTGCCGTCGCCGGAGAGCCCCCAGCAGGCATTAACCGGAACACCCAGCGGCCCCGTCACGCAGGCGCTCATTTCGGTTCCCTGCGTCGCGGCAATCATCGCCTCAACGGTACCTTCTCCGCCATCGGCGAGAGGAACCTTCACGTAGAGCGCATCGGGGAAAATTTCCCGAAAACCTTTTTCTATAGCCTGAGCAACCTCGGTGGCCGAGAGGCTTTCTTTATAAGAGTCTGGGGCGATTACGATTTTCATAGTTATGTAGCCTGACAGTGCCGCGCGAGGCAAGAATTACAGGGCGCGCATCCGCGCCCTTCTTGTTAGCGAGTGACTTCCACTTTCGCCAGTTTTTCGTAGTAGCATGCAAGCGCGCTGTGGTCGGCGGTACCCAAACCGTCGGCGCGCAGCGCCTGCATCATCTCCATCACCGCGGCGGTCAGCGGCAGCTGGGCGCCCACGCCGTGAGAAGTGTCCAGCGCATTCGCCAGATCTTTGATATGCAGATCGATACGGAAACCCGGCTTGAAGTTGCGGTCCATCACCATTGGCGCTTTGGCATCCAGTACGGTACTCCCGGCCAGCCCGCCGCGGATGGCCTGATATACCAGATCCGGGTTCACGCCCGCTTTGGTCGCCAGCGTCAGCGCTTCGGACATCGCCGCAATGTTCAGCGCCACGATCACCTGGTTGGCCAGCTTGGTCACGTTGCCCGCGCCGATCTCGCCGGTATGCACCACCGAACCCGCCATCGCTTTCAGCAGATCGTAATATTTGTCGAAAATCGCTTTATCACCGCCCACCATCACCGACAGCGTACCGTCGATGGCCTTCGGTTCGCCGCCGCTGACCGGCGCATCCAGCATATCGACGCCTTTCGCTTTCAGCGCTTCGCTGATTTCGCGGCTCGCCAGCGGCGCGATGGAGCTCATATCGATCAGCACGGTGCCCGGCTTCGCGCCTTCAATAATGCCGCCTTCACCCAGCGCCACCTCTTTCACGTGCGGGGAGTTCGGCAGCATGGTGATGATCACATCGCACTGCTCGGCAATCGCTTTCGCTGACGCGGCGGTTTCTGCGCCTGCGGCAATCACTTCGGCAATCGCTTCCGGGTTACGGTCAGCAACCACCAACGAGTAACCTGCCTTGAGGAGGTTTTTACTCATTGGTTTACCCATGATACCGAGGCCAATAAAACCAACTTTCATTGTCATGTCTTTATCTCTCTAGTTTCGGTGGTGGTTATTTCTTAAAGGAGTCAGCCAGCTTCTGCGTGGCAGAACGGAAAACGCCCAGGTCGCTGCCGACGGCAACAAAGGTTGCGCCCCATTCCAGATAGCGGCGCGCGTCGGCTTCAACCGGCGCCAGAATGCCGCTCGGCTTACCGTGCTTTTTCGCGCTGGCAAAAATGTGCTGGATAGCTTTCTGCACTTCCGGATGGGAAGCATTGCCCAGATGGCCCAGCGCAGCGGCCAGATCGCTTGGGCCAACAAAAATACCGTCAACGCCCGTCGTGGCGGCTATCGCATCAACGTTATCCACGCCCTGCTGGCTCTCGATTTGCACGAGGATGGTGATGTTGTTGTTCGACTGCGCGAAGTAATCCGGCACGGTGCCAAACATATTGGCGCGGTGCGAGACGGATACACCGCGAATGCCTTCTGGCGGATAGCGGGTTGAGGCGACGGCGTTAACCGCCTGCTCTTCCGTTTCGACAAACGGAATCAGGAAGTTATAAAAACCGATATCCAGCAGACGCTTAATAATCACCGGCTCATTGGTCGGTACGCGAACGACCGGCGCGCTGGCGCTGCCTTTCAGCGCCATCAGCTGCGGGATAAAGGTTGAGATGTCGTTCGGCGCATGTTCGCCGTCCAGTACCAGCCAGTCGAAACCTGCCAGACCTAAAACTTCGGTGCTAATTGGGCTCGCCAGCGCGGACCAGCAGCCAATCTGAACCTGATGCGCCGCCAGGGCCGCCTTAAATTTGTTCGGGAAGATATCGTTGTTCATCGTTTATACCTTGTCACTTAACCGTTAATTATTTCTGCAGTTCCATGCGTTTGATGTCGCCAACCACAAACAGATAGCAAACCATCGCCATCAGGGCTGAGCATCCGACGAAGACCAGCGCTGCGTTGAATGAGTGCAGCTCGCTCACCAGGTAACCGATAACCAGCGGGGTTACGATGGAAGCGACGTTACCAAATACGTTAAAGACGCCGCCGCACAGGCCGACAATCTCTTTCGGCGCGGTATCGGAAATCACCGGCCAGCCCAGCGCGCCGAACCCTTTACCGAAGAAAGCCAGCGCCATCAGGGTCACCACCAGCGCGGTGTTATCGGTGTAGTTACACAGAATGATGGTGGAAGCCAGCAGCATTCCGAGGACGATCGGCAGCTTACGCGCCACGGTGATGGAAAAACCGCGTTTAATCAGATAGTCGGAGAACACCCCGCCCAGCACGCCGCCGGCAAAACCGCACAGCGCCGGAATCGATGCGACCAGACCCACTTTCAGAATCGACATGCCCTTTTCCTGCACCAGATAAATCGGGAACCAGGTGAGGAAGAACCAGGTGATGGTATTGATAAAATATTGGCCGAAGAATACGCCCAGCATCATGCGGTTGGTCAACAGCTGCTTGATATAGTGCAGTTTAGGTCCGCTGGCCGCCGTGCTGCCGGGCTTTTTATGGTCCATATCAACGACGGCGCCGTTCTCGGAGATAAACTTCAGCTCCTCCTGCGTCATGCGCGGGTGGTCGGTAGGGTTGTGGATCAGTTTTATCCACAGACCGGTCAGCACAAAGCCAATCACGCCCATGACGGTGAAGACGTGCTCCCAACCCCAGGCGAAGGTCAGCCAGCCCAGCAGCGGCGAGAACAGCGCCAGGGAGAAATACTGCGCGGAGTTAAAGATCGCCGATGCGGTCCCGCGCTCTTTCGTCGGAAACCACGCCGCGACGATACGGGCGTTTGCCGGGAAAGATGGCGCTTCAGAGAAACCCAGCATAAAGCGCATAAAAAACATTGAGATACCCGCCCACGCCAGTGGAAACATATCCACAAAGCCTTGCAGGAAGGTAAACAGCGACCAGAAGAACAGGCTGTAAGAGTAGACTTTCTTCGAGCCAAATTTATCGAGCAGCCAGCCGCCGGGGATCTGCATCAGCAGGTAGGCCCAGCCGAAAGCAGAGAAAATATAGCCCATCGAGACTGCGCTCAGCTGCAGCTCTTTCGCCACCTCTGTACCGGCGATCGAGAGCGTCGCCCGGTCGGCATAGTTAACGGCGGTAACAATGAAAATGATCAACAAAATTAAATATCGAGTTGGCACTTCCTTTTTCTGTTCTATCGTTGCATCCAGACTCATCTAATATTCCTCAGGTACAACACACCTTCCATTATTTATTTTGGTGTGATTCTTTATTATTCAGAAATCAATATCAGGAGGTATCGATTTACTTATCCGGCGCATTGCAAGCATGACTCAGTATAATCAGCTTGCGAGCGTTAAACACTGTGCATATAACCTGTAAATGGCGTTTAATTATCGTTATTGTTGTGCAAATGCAATAATCAGTGGGCGCTGTTCCACAGTTCCAGCGATTTCCCTCTTTAACGTATTCGCCCGCGCAGCAATGGGTGATTTAGATCACATTTTCAGATTCAAACACCTGACATTCTCTATTTCACAAATCTGCACATCAGAAATTGAATATACCCTAAATATTTCGAGTTGCATGAAGGCGGCAACGCAGGGAATCCCCATGAGCTTACTAAAGTAAGTGACTGGGGTGAGCGAGGAAATCCAGCGCACATGCAGCTTGAAATATGACGGATATAAACGTTTTATTTTATTATTCGCACCTTGCTGGAGAATACTGGACAATGGCTGACATTGAAATTAGACAAGAATCGCCAACGGCGTTTTATATAAAAGTAGACGAAACGGATAACGTGGCGATTATTGTTAACGATCGAGGTTTAAAGGCCGGAACGCGTTTCCCCGACGGGGTCACGCTCGTTGAACATATCCCGCAAGGCCACAAAGTCGCGCTGGTCGATATTCCCGTCCACGGTGAAATCATCCGCTATGGCGAAGTGATTGGCTATGCGGTACGCGATATTCCGCAGGGCAGCTGGATTGACGAATCGCTGGTCGAACTACCGAAAGCGCCGCCGCTGCATACCCTACCGCTGGCGACCAAAGTCCCGGCGCCGCTGCCGCCGCTGGAAGGCTATACCTTCGAAGGCTATCGCAACGCCGACGGTAGCGTGGGCACCAAAAACCTGCTCGGCATTAGCACCAGCGTGCACTGCGTGGCGGGCGTCGTCGATTATGTGGTGAAAATTATCGAACGCGATCTGCTGCCGAAGTATCCCAACGTCGATGGCGTTGTGGGTCTGAACCACCTGTATGGCTGCGGCGTGGCGATTAACGCCCCGGCGGCGATCGTCCCGATCCGCACCATTCATAACCTGGCGCTCAATCCAAACTTCGGCGGCGAAGTGATGGTGATTGGCCTTGGCTGCGAAAAACTGCAGCCGGAGCGCCTGCTGGAAGGCACCGACGATGTGAAAAGTATCCCCGTGGATAGCGCCAGCATCGTCAGCCTGCAGGATGAGAAGCACGTTGGTTTTAAATCAATGGTGGATGACATTCTGCAGGTCGCCGAGCGCCACCTGGAGAAGCTGAACCAGCGCCAGCGTGAAACCTGCCCGGCCTCCGAGCTGGTTGTCGGTATGCAGTGCGGCGGCAGCGATGCGTTTTCTGGCGTCACCGCCAACCCGGCGGTGGGCTACGCATCCGATCTGCTGGTGCGCTGCGGGGCGACCGTTATGTTCTCGGAAGTCACCGAAGTGCGCGATGCGATCCACTTGCTGACGCCGCGCGCCATCAACGAAGAAGTCGGAAAACGCCTGCTGGAGGAGATGGCCTGGTACGATAACTATCTCGATATGGGCAAAACCGACCGCAGCGCCAACCCCTCCCCGGGCAACAAGAAAGGCGGCCTGGCGAACGTCGTCGAGAAAGCGCTGGGCTCTATCGCTAAATCCGGGAAGAGCGCGATTGCCGAAGTGCTCTCTCCGGGGCAGCGCCCGACCAAACGCGGGCTGATTTACGCCGCGACGCCGGCGAGCGACTTTGTCTGCGGTACTCAGCAGGTGGCTTCCGGGATCACGGTGCAGGTCTTTACTACCGGTCGCGGTACGCCGTACGGCCTGGTCGCCGTGCCGGTCATAAAAATGGCGACGCGTACCGAGCTGGCAAACCGCTGGTATGACTTAATGGATATCAACGCGGGAACCATCGCCACCGGAGAAGAAACCATCGAAGAGGTTGGGCTGAAGCTGTTTGAATTTATTCTTGACGTCGCCAGCGGCCGCAAGAAGACCTTCTCGGATCAGTGGGGATTGCACAATCAGCTGGCGGTGTTTAACCCGGCGCCGGTGACGTGATAATCCTTAGCAGAAAAGCCGGGCGGCGGTGAATGAGCATCTCCCCCGGCGTATCAATATTTACGCATTCACCAGAATGACTTCAACGCCGCTCTTACGCAGCCCCTCCAGGCTTTCTGGCGGGATACCATCATCAACGATGATGGTATCGATCCGCTGAGTGTCGACGATCTTATGCAAGCTGGAACGGTTGAATTTTGTCGAGTCGGTGACCACGATAATGCGCTCCGCAACCTCACACATCCGACGATTTAGTCTGGCCTCGTCTTCATTATGGGTGCTGACGCCCCGCTCCAGATCGATCGCATCAACACCAAGAAACAGCATATCAAAGTGGTAATTTTGCAACGACTGTTCTGCCTGGTCGCCATAGAACGAAAGCGATTGACGACGCAAGTGCCCACCGGTCATCAACAGCTCAACACCATCCGCTTCAAGTAATGCATTAGCAACATTCATACCGTTGGTCATAGCAATAACATCAGTATGCTCGCGCAGCAGACGGGCGATCTCATATGTCGTGGTACCGGAATCGAGAATAACGCGATGCCCCGGCCCGATCAGCGCAACAGCAGCTCCGGCGATACGCCGTTTTATCGCCGTATTCAGCGAGCTTTTATCCTCAACAGAAGGCTCTCCGCCGGGGATATTACTGTCGCAAATCAGTGCACCACCATAAGCCCGAACGGCGATCCCCTGCTTTTCTAGAAACGCAAGATCGTTACGGATCGTCACCGTAGAAACGCCGAACAATTCAGAAAGATCGTTCACCTGCACGCTTCCATGCTGCCGCAACCGCTGGATGATCTGCTCTCGTCTTTCGCTGGTACCGGGTACCCGCTTATCTGCAGCATGGTCTGTGTTGCTCATAAGAAATCCTTTAACTAATTCTTTCGTTTTATTTCGTTTTCCTTATTAACGCCTTTCTTTTACCCGAATGCAAGCCCCGCGATAGGTATCTCAGCCCATAAACTCGCCGCAAAACACTTTCATTATGTTTCTTTTGTGAAATAGATCGGAAAACCATTATCTTTCGTTTTATTTTTATAACACCATGATGCAGTATAAAATGAAACAAAACGAAAGATAATTATCATAACCATCCAACCTGGAGAGGAAAGTGAAACATCTGACGACTATGGTGGAACAGCATAAACGGGGGAAAGCAAACGGTATATATGCCGTTTGTTCGGCGCATCCACTAGTTCTGGAGTCTGCAATACGCTACGCACATGCTAACCGAACTCCTCTGCTGATCGAGGCAACCTCCAATCAGGTTGATCAGTTTGGCGGTTATACGGGAATGACCCCAGCTGATTTTCGCCACTTTGTCTGCCAACTGGCCAACTCGCTTGATTTCCCCGAAGAGCAGTTAATTCTGGGCGGCGACCATCTCGGCCCAAATCGTTGGCAGCATCTGCCAGCAGAGCAGGCGATGGCCAATGCTGACGGTTTGATCAAAAGCTACGTGGCTTCTGGATTTAAAAAAATCCATCTTGATTGCAGCATGTCCTGTCAGGGCGATCCGGTTCCGCTAACCGATGCTATCGTCGCTGAACGTGCTGCACGTCTGGCAAAGATTGCCGAGGAAACCTGCGTGGAGCAGTTCGGCGAATCGGATCTCGTCTACGTCATTGGCACCGAAGTGCCTGTACCAGGCGGTGCCCACGAAACATTAGCCGAGCTAGAGGTCACTACACCCGATGCGGCACGCGCCACGCTGAAAGCCCATCGCCATGCGTTTGAAAAACTGGGTCTGGATACCATCTGGTCCCGCATCATTGCCCTGGTTGTGCAACCCGGCGTCGAGTTCGATCATACGCACATCATAGATTACCAACCGCAAAAAGCCGTCGCTCTGAGCAAAATGGTTGAAGCTTACGACACGTTGGTATTCGAAGCACACTCCACGGATTACCAGACGCCGCAATCTTTGCGCCAGCTAGTGAAAGATCACTTCGCCATTCTGAAAGTTGGTCCGGCGTTGACTTTCGCCCTGCGCGAAGCGCTGTTCTCGCTAGCAGCCATTGAGGAGGAGCTGTTGCCGGCCAAAGCCTGCTCTGGCCTGCGTCACGTACTTGAGAGCGTAATGCTAGATCGCCCGGAATACTGGCAAAGCCACTATCACGGCGATGGCAACGCACGTCGTCTGGCCCGCGGCTACAGCTATTCCGATCGCGTTCGTTATTACTGGCCGGACAGCCAGATTGATGACGCATTCGAAAGATTGGTTCGCAATCTGGCGGGTGAGCCAATCCCGCTACCGCTTATCAGCCAGTATTTACCTTTGCAGTACGTAAAAGTACGCGAGGGAGATCTCAGTGCCACGCCGCGGGAACTCATCATGAGCCACATTCAGGACATACTGCAGCAGTACCATGCCGCCTGTCAGGGCGTTACTTCCATAACGGATAACAACTAAGAGGAAAACGCTATGCCAAATATCGTACTGAGTCGTATTGACGAAAGACTCATCCATGGCCAGGTAGGCGTACAGTGGGTCGGATTTGCGGGGGCAAATCTGGTACTGGTCGCTAATGATGAAGTCGCTGAAGACACCGTGCAGCAGAATCTGATGGAAATGGTTTTGGCCGAAGGGATTGCCGTACGTTTCTGGTCGCTGCAAAAAACGATCGATAACATTCACCGCGCCGCCGACCGGCAGAAAATTTTACTGGTATGCAGAACACCGACTGATTTTCTCAAGCTGGTCGAAGGCGGTGTGCCCGTCACACGCATCAATGTGGGAAACATGCATTACGCCGAAGGTAAAAAACAAATTGCCAAAACGGTTTCTGTCGACGCGAACGATATCAGCGCCTTTAACGGTCTGAAAGCGTCCGGAGTGGAATGCTTCGTTCAGGGTGTCCCGACAGAACCTGCTTTGGATCTCTTTAAACTACTTTGAGGGATTCACAATGGAAATTAGTCTGTTGCAGGCTTTTGCATTAGGTATTCTCGCCTTTATTGCCGGCCTCGATATGTTCAACGGTTTAACACACATGCACCGTCCAGTGGTACTTGGGCCGCTGGTTGGTCTGATTCTGGGCGATCTGCATACCGGTATTTTAACCGGCGGCACGCTGGAACTGGTGTGGATGGGTCTGGCGCCGCTGGCTGGCGCTCAGCCGCCTAACGTCATTATTGGCACTATCGTGGGAACAACTTTTGCCATAACCACCGGCGTGAAACCTGACGTGGCTGTAGGGGTCGCCGTACCGTTTGCCGTCGCAGTACAAATGGGCATTACCTTCCTGTTCTCCGTCATGTCCGGCGTGATGTCCCGCTGCGATCGCATGGCCGCAAATGCCGATACAGCAGGTATTGAACGGGTTAACTATCTGGCGCTGCTGGCGCTAGGCATTTTCTACTTCCTTTGCGCTTTCCTGCCAATTTACTTCGGAGCGGAACACGCGAAAACCGCCATTGATGTGCTGCCCGAACGTCTGATTGACGGCCTGGGCATTGCAGGCGGCATCATGCCCGCTATCGGCTTTGCCGTACTGCTAAAAATCATGCTGAAAAACGTCTATATCCCTTATTTCATCATAGGTTTCGTTGCCGCGGCCTGGCTCAAGCTTCCAGTCCTGGCTATCGCCGCGGCCGCGCTGGCAATGGCGCTGATCGATCTGCTGCGTAAATCTCCCGAACCGACTAAACCAGCGGCACAGAAAGAGGAATTCGAAGATGGCATCTAACCAACATACCTTGTCGAATACGACTGAAAATGAAGAAACGCTGCTCACCGGGGTGAATGAAAACGTCTATGAAGATCAGAATATTGGCGCCGATCTCACTAAAAAAGACATTAACCGCGTGGCCTGGCGTTCCATGCTGCTGCAGGCTTCTTTTAACTATGAGCGTATGCAGGCATCTGGTTGGCTATACGGTCTGCTACCCGCGTTGAAAAAGATCCATACCAACAAACGCGATTTGGCCCGAGCCATGAAAGGCCATATGGGATTCTTTAATACCCATCCTTTCCTGGTGACGTTTGTTATTGGCATCATTCTGGCAATGGAACGCTCCAAGCAGGATGTCAACAGCATCCAAAGCACCAAAATCGCCGTTGGCGCACCGCTCGGTGGAATTGGCGATGCCATGTTCTGGCTGACGCTGTTGCCGATCTGCGGCGGGATAGGAGCCAGCCTGGCGCTGCAAGGCTCTATCCTTGGCGCAATAGTCTTTATCGTGTTGTTTAACGTCGTCCATCTCGGTCTACGCTTTGGTCTGGCGCACTATGCATATCGAATGGGCGTCGCAGCAATTCCGCTTATCAAAGCGAACACAAAGAAAGTGGGTCATGCGGCGTCAATCGTTGGGATGACGGTCATTGGGGCGCTGGTAGCAACCTATGTTCGCCTGAATACGACGCTCGAAATCAAGGCCGGCGATGCGGTGGTTAAACTGCAGGCCGACGTTATTGATAAATTGATGCCCGCATTTTTGCCGCTGGTCTATACCCTGACCATGTACTGGCTGGTACGCAGAGGCTGGAGTCCGCTGCGCCTTATTGGCATCACCGTGGTTCTGGGCGTCGTCGGTAAATTCTGTCACTTCCTGTAAAGCAAAAGAGGTCAGAGATGTTAGGTATCATTTTGACGGGGCATGGCGGATTTGCCAGCGGCATGGAAAAAGCGATGAAGCAGATCCTCGGCGAGCAGTCTCACTTTATCGCTATCGATTTTCCTGAGACTTCCACCACCGCGCTGCTTACCTCGCAGCTTGAGCAGGCTGTTGGAGAACTGGACGGCGAAGAAGGCCTCATATTCCTGACCGACCTGCTCGGCGGGACGCCATTCCGCGTTGCATCAACACTGGCGATGCAAAAAACCGGCCGTGAAGTGATTACCGGCACCAACCTGCAGCTACTGCTGGAAATGGTGCTGGATCGCGATGAACTCAGCGGCGAGGCGTTTCGCATACAGGCCCTGGAGTGCGGGCACCGTGGCTTGACCAGTCTGGTAGACGAGCTAGGACGCTGTCGCGAAGAGAGCACCGCCGAGGAAGGGATATGACACAAATTCTGCGCGCCAGACGTCTGCTGACGGAACAAGGCTGGCTGGACGATCATCAACTGCGTATTGAAGAGGGTGTCATTACGGCAATAGAGCCTATCTCCATGGGAACCATGCTCCGTGATGCTGAGCTACTCGCTCCCGCTTACATCGATACTCACGTCCACGGTGGCGCCGGGGTCGATGTGATGGACGATGCTCCGGATGTACTTGATAAACTAGCCATGCACAAAGCACGTGAAGGGGTTGCCGGCTGGCTCCCCACCACCGTTACGGCTCCGTTAGAGACGATACACCGAGTGCTGGCACGTATAGCGCAACGCTGCTATTCCGGAGGTCCCGGAGCGCAGGTGCTGGGAAGCTATCTGGAAGGTCCTTATTTTACGCCGCAGAACAAAGGCGCTCATCCTGCGGAATGGTTCCGCGAACTGGATCTCGCAGAACTGGATGAAATGATAGCCATTTCTCGCGATACCCTGCGCGTGGTTGCGCTGGCACCGGAAAAAACCGGAGCACTTCAGGCGATTAACCATCTGAAGCATCGAGGTCTGCGGGTAATGTTGGGGCATAGCGCGGCGACCTGCGAGCAAACCCGGAGCGCTTTTGATGCCGGTGCGGACGGGCTAGTGCATTGCTATAACGGTATGACGGGATTACACCATCGGGAACCGGGCATGGTTGGCGCAGGGTTAACCGACGCACGTGCATGGCTGGAACTTATCGCCGACGGACACCACGTTCACCCCACTGCCATGAAGCTATGCTGCTGCTGCGCGCAAGACCGGATAGTATTAATTACCGATGCGATGCAGGCCGCGGGAATGCCTGACGGGAGCTATACCTTATGCGGCCAAAAGGTAGAGATGCGTGGTGGTATTGTGCGGACCGCTTCCGGTAGTCTGGCGGGCAGTACGCTTTCGGTAGATGCGGCGGTTCGTAATATGGTCGAACTCACCGGTATCTCCCCTGAGAATGCTATCCATATGGCTTCACTACATCCAGCCCGTCTGCTGGGAATCGACCATCAGTTAGGTTCGCTAAAGGCCGGTAAACGCGCCAGCGCCATCGCCCTTAACGGTGGACTGCATTTACAACGGATATGGATTCAGGGCCAGGTTTTCCCTCTATAGCCCTTCATTAAACGTCATAGTGGCCTTCGACTTACGATCGCAAGGCCTTTACTTTCTTTTCCTTTCGCAAAACAAAACTCTCACGTTACCTTTATGGGATTTATTATTAATTTATCAATTACATACATAAAACCCCCGCTCACTCGATCACAAATTTCGTTTTATTTCATTTTTCATCATTGAACTTTCGTTTTCTTTCCTATAAATTTTAAACAATCGATCACATGAACAAGTGAAACAAAACGAAAGATAGCGACAATTTGCCAGCGTCTGATGTGGAGTTCACAAGATAAGGACTTACGTTATGTCAGAAATTTATACCCCTGCTGCCGCGGCGACCGGAACCTGGACAGAAGAAGAGATTCGTCAGCAGCCTGTCTGTTGGATGCACTCACTGAAAAACATCGACAATATTCGTCCGGCGATCGACAACTTTCTCACGCCACTGCTGCATAAAAACGATCTGCGGATCATCCTGACCGGAGCTGGCACTTCGGCATTTATCGGCGAAATCATCGCTCCATGGCTTGCTAATCACAGCGCAAAAAACATTAGCGCGGTACCAACTACCGATCTAGTTACCAATCCGATGGATTACCTGAACCCGGCGCATCCGCTACTGCTGGTCTCCTTCGCCCGTTCCGGCAACAGCCCGGAGAGCGTAGCCGCCGTTGAGCTGGCAAACCAGTTCGTCCCGGAGTGCTATCACCTTTCAATTACCTGCAACGAAGCGGGTAGCCTTTATCAAAACGCTCTTGAGAATGGGAACGCCTTTGCGCTATTGATGCCAGCAGAAACGCACGATCGCGGCTTTGCGATGACCAGCAGTATTACCACAATGATGGCCAGCTGCCTGGCGGCCTTTGCGCCAGAAGTTATTAACAGCCAGACATTCCGCGATGTGGCCGATCGCTGCCACGCAATACTGACCTCACTCGGCGATTTCAGCCACGGCGTATTTGGCAGCGAGCCCTGGAAGCGGATCGTTTATCTCGGCAGCGGTGGGTTACAGGGCGCTGCGCGTGAATCGGCGTTAAAGGTCCTGGAGCTAACGGCGGGTAAGCTGGCAGCGTTCTATGACTCACCGACCGGTTTCCGCCATGGACCAAAATCACTGGTCGATAACGAAACGCTAGTTGTGGTGTATATATCTAGCCACCCCTACACCCGCCAATACGATCTCGACCTGCTGGCAGAACTGCGGCGCGATCGGCAGGCCATGCGTGTGGTGGCCATCGCCGCGGAGAGCGATGCCGTTATTGAAGCTGGCCCACATATCCTTCTGCCGCCAGCGCGTCACTTCGTTGATGTAGAACTGGCCTTCTGCTTCCTGATGTACGCCCAGGTATTCGCCCTTACGCAGTCGATCGCCGTAGGAAATACGCCGGATACCCCCTCCGCCAGCGGCACGGTTAACCGCGTAGTGCAGGGCGTCGTTATTCATCCATGGCTGGCTTAAGAGGATCCGATCATGAGCATTATTTCTACCAAGTATCTCCTGCAGGATGCCCAGGCAAAAGGCTACGCGGTACCCGCATTCAACATCCATAACGCCGAAACGATCCAGGCGATTCTGGAAGTGTGCAGCGAAATGCAATCACCCGTGATCCTCGCCGGAACCCCGGGTACTTTTAAGCATATTGCGCTGGAGGAGATCTACGCGCTATGCCGCGCCTACTCCACCAGTTTCGGCATTCCGCTGGCTCTGCATCTCGATCACCATGAATCGCTGGAAGATATTCGCCGGAAAGTGGACGCAGGCGTACGCAGCGCCATGATCGACGGCAGCCACTTCCCGTTTGAAGAGAATGTGAAACTGGTAAAATCGGTGGTGGATTTTTGCCATGCCCGCGACTGTAGCGTAGAAGCTGAACTCGGACGCCTGGGTGGAGTAGAAGACGACATGAGTGTGGATGCGGAAAGCGCGTTTTTGACCGATCCGCAGGAAGCCAAACGTTTTATTGAGCTAACGGGCGTAGATAGCCTGGCCGTAGCGATTGGTACGGCTCATGGCCTTTACACCAAAAAACCCAAAATCGACTTCCAGCGTCTGGCGGAAATCCGTGAAGTGGTGGATATTCCGCTGGTACTCCATGGCGCAAGCGATGTGCCTGATGAGTATGTTCGCCGCACCATCGAACTGGGTGTGTGCAAAGTCAATGTCGCTACTGAACTGAAAATCGCCTTTGCTGCTGCGGTGAAAAAATGGTTTGCCGAAAACCCGCAAGGTAACGATCCGCGTTATTACATGCGCGTTGGCATGAACGCGATGAAAGAGGTGGTACGCAGTAAGATCGCCGTATGCGGGTCAGCCAACCGCCTTTTACAAATCGCCGAAGCCTGAGTGTAGCCAGCCTCCCCCTTACCAAAGCGTTAACCCAATGGAGGCTAACGCTGCTTACCTCTGAAAAAAAAACGAAAACAAGGACTTTTCTCATGAAAAAAACGCTCAATGTTTCGTTACTGGCTCTGCTTATTTCCAACGGGGCTTTCGCCGCCCAATATGCACTGGACAGCAAATACCTTGCCGTTTCATTTAACGATGCGAATTCTGTGATGGCGCTTAAAGACGTTAAATCACAGCATCAGCTTTCACCCGAAGAGCTTTTCTTTCTTACTCTTCCGGATGAAACGGTCATTCACGCCGCTGACTTTAAAATAAAGCATGTAGATAAGAAAGATAACACCATTATCATTGATTATGCTCATCCGGATTTTAACGTCGAGGTAAAACTGAATCTGGTTAAAGATAAATACGCCAGCATTGATTATACGATTACCGCCCTCGGGAAGGCGCAAGAGGTCTCTAAAATCACGTTTTTCCCCACCAGAAAACAGTCACAAGCCCCGTGGGTAGAAGGTTCAATAAATAGCTCGCCGATTATTGCTGATTCATTTTTTATATTGCCGAATAAACCCGTAGTGAACACTTGGGCTTATGAAGCAACCACCAATCTTAATGTTGAACTAAAAACACCTTTACAGCCAGGCACCGCCGTTAGCTATACCACCTGGTTCGGTACATTCCCGGAAATCAACCAGCTACGCCGAAGCGTCAACCAGTTTATCAATGCGGTTCGCCCGCGGCCCTATAAGCCCTATCTGCACTACAACAGCTGGATGGATATTGGATTCTTTACCACCTATACCGAACCCGAAGTTCTACAGCGTATGGATGAATGGAATAAGGAATTCATTACCGGACGCGGTGTAATGCTGGATGCCTTCCTGTTAGATGATGGCTGGGATGATCGGACCGGAAGATGGTTATTTGGTCCGGCTTTTAGCAACGGATTCAGTAAGGTAAGAGAAAAAGCCGATAGCTTGCATAGTTCAATCGGACTCTGGCTTTCTCCCTGGGGCGGATATAACAAGCCGCGGGATATTCGCGTATCCCATGCTAAAGAATATGGCTTCGAAACCGTCGATGGAAAATTTGCGCTCTCCGGCCCTAACTATTTTAAAAACTTTAATGCACAGATTATTAATTTAATTAAAGAAGAGCATATCACTTCATTTAAACTGGATGGTATGGGGAACGCAAATTCACATATTAAAGGTAGTGAGTTCGCATCTGACTTCGATGCGTCAATTGCCCTACTTCATAATATGCGTAGCGCCAACCCAAATCAGTTTATTAATTTAACCACCGGGACCAACGCCAGCCCCTCATGGCTGTTCTATGCTGACGCTATCTGGCGTCAGGGTGATGACATTAATCTCTACGGTCCCGGCACGCCAGTACAGCAATGGATGACTTATCGGGATGCAGAAACCTGGCGCTCTATCGTACGAAAAGGTCCACTATTTCCACTTAACTCACTGATGTACCACGGCATAGTTAGCGCTGAAAACGCCTATTACGGGCTTGAGAAGGTACAAACGGATAGCGACTTTGCCGATCAAGTATGGAGCTATTTCGCTACCGGCACCCAGCTACAAGAGCTTTACATCACACCGTCCATGCTCAATAAAGCGAAATGGGATGTCCTGGCGCAGGCGGCAAAATGGTCCCGCGCTAACGCCGATATATTAGTCGATACCCACTGGGTGGGCGGCGATCCGACTGCGCTGGAAGTGTATGGTTGGGCATCCTGGAGCAAAGAAAAAGCTATCCTGGGGATACGTAACCCATCGGATAAACCGCAGCAATACTATCTCGACCTGACGAAAGCGTTTGAGCTTCCGCATGGGGCAACCTCAAACTTCACGTTAAGAAGCATCTACGGGAGCAATTCGACATTCCCTGATAAATACCAGTCCCCAATTGTCGTCACGTTGCAGCCATTACAGATGCTTGTATTCGAAGCAACCCCCGCTAAATAAGGTGTTGGCCCGGGCAATCGCCCGGGCATTCTGCTTACCCCTGCTGCTCCAGGGCATACTTATACAGGGCGTTTTTCTTCACGCCGTGGATTTCCGCAGCCAGCGCGGCGGCTTTTTTCAGCGGCAGCTCAGCCTGCAGCAGGGCCAGCGTACGCAGCGCTACCGCCGGCAGCGCCTCTTCCTGCGCTTTAAAACCTTCTACGATCAGCACCATCTCGCCTTTACGGCGATTTTCGTCCTCTTTCACCCATGCCAGCAGCTCGCCGATCGGCGCTCCGTGAATCGATTCCCAGGTTTTGGTCAGCTCACGTGCCAGCACCACGTAGCGGGACTCCCCCAGCACAGCGCAGATATCCTCCAGGCTTTCCAGCAGGCGGTGGGTAGACTCATAAAAAATAATCGTCCGCGGCTCTTCTTCCAGCGCCTTCAGCGTGTCACGACGCCCTTTGGATTTGGCAGGCAGAAAGCCTTCATAGCAGAAGCGATCCGAAGGCAGACCCGCCGCGCTCAGCGCCGCAATCGCCGCACAGGGGCCGGGCAGAGGCACCACGCGAATATTAGCTTCACGGCAGGTGCGCACCAGATGATAGCCGGGATCGTTAATCAGCGGCGTTCCGGCGTCGGAAACCAGCGCGATGTTTTGCCCCGCTTTAAGCTTCGCCACCAGCGTTTCCGCCTTTTGCTGCTCGTTGTGGTCATGAAGCGCGAATAAACGGGCGTTGATCGCAAAATGCTGCAGCAGCAAACCGGTATGGCGGGTATCTTCCGCTGCAACTAAATCAACGGCTTGCAACACTTCCAGCGCGCGTTGCGTGATATCAGACAGATTCCCTATCGGAGTGGGCACAATATAGAGCTGTCCCTGAGAATTATCTGCTGATTCGTGTTGTTTCATTGTCTCGTCCGTATTGCCGAATTAATATTGAGCATTGAGCCAAAAAAATATCACTGGACACATATGGTACCGTCAACATTTCTTCGTTCTAAACCCGTGCGTTGTCTGCCCGTACTGCTGGCCGCGCTGATCTTTGCCGGCTGCGGTACCCATACTCCGGATCAAAGTACGGCGTATTTGCAGGGTACGGCTCAGGCAGACTCCAGTTACTATCTGCAACAGATGCAGCAAAGCACGAATGATAGCAAGACCAACTGGCAATTACTCGCCATTCGTGCACTGCTGAAGGAAGGTAAGAAACCGCAGGCGATCGACCTGTTCAACCAGCTACCGTCTAATCTCAACGGTGCGCAAAGCCGCGAAAGGTCGCTGCTGGCGGTGGAAGTGAAGCTGGCGCAGAACGATTTCCAGGGCGCGCAGACGCTGCTCAGCAAGCTCGACCCGGCAAGCCTTGAGGAGAACCAACTGCCCCGCTACTGGCAGGCGCAAATTGACGCCAGCCAGGGTCAACCCTCGCTGAACCTGCTGCGGGCCCTGATTGCCCAACAGTCGCTGTTAAGCCTGCCTGCGCAAAAGCAGAAAAACATCGACGCGACCTGGAAAGCGCTCACCGCCATGACCAAAGATCAGGCCAACGCGCTGGTCATTAACGCCGATGAGAACGTCCTGCAGGGCTGGCTGGATCTGCAGCGCATGTGGTTTGATAACCGCAGCGATCCGACGATGCTCAAGGCGGGAGTGAAAGACTGGCAGACTCGCTACCCGCAAAACCCGGGGGCGAAAATGCTGCCGACGCAGTTAGTGAATATGCAGAACTACCAGGCCGCATCGATCAATAAAATCGCCCTGCTGCTGCCGTTAAACGGCCAGGCGGCGATTTTTGGCCGCACGATCCAGCAGGGCTTTGAAGCGGCGAAGAACGGCGCGCCTGCCGTTGCAGGAAGCGCAGTACCCGCCCAGGTCGCCCAGGCGGCGAACGTTGCCGAAAGCGCCGTAGTCAGCCCATCGCAGGCGGAGGTCACCGATCTGACGACCACCAATAACGCTCAGACCCCGGTACAGGCGCCAGCGGCCGACCAGGCGCAAACCGCGGCGCCGGTCACCGCGCCGGCGGCAGTACAAGCCCCGACGCCGGAGGCCACCAGCCAGCCGGCGGAAGCGCCGCAGGCTCAGGCAGTCGCCGCAACGCCAGCCAACCCTTCCGCAGAACTGAAAATCTACGACACCACCACTCAGCCAATGAGCCAGCTGCTGGCCCAGGTACAGCAGGATGGCGCGACCATCGTCGTCGGCCCGCTGCTGAAAGATAATGTCGAAGATGTCATCAAGAGCAATACCTCGCTGAACGTGCTGGCGCTCAATCAGCCGGAAAAAGTCGAAAGCCGGGCCAATATCTGCTATTTCGCCCTCTCGCCGGAAGACGAAGCCCGCGACGCGGCGCATCACATTCACGATCAGGGCAAACAGACTCCGCTGCTGCTGGTGCCTCGCGGCGCCCTGGGCGATCGGGTGGTTACCGCCTTCGCCAACGAGTGGCTGAAGCTGGGGGGCGGTACCGTCCTGCAACAGCGCCTGGGCTCCACCGCCGAGCTGCGCGGCAGCGTCAACAGCGGTATTTCGCTAAGCGGTACGCCGGTCTCAACCCTGCCGTCAGCGCAGGACAGCGCCCTGGGTAGCCCGAGCGATGTGCCGGTCAGCAGCACCGGCGGCGTCGACGCCGCGTATATCCTGGCCACGCCGGAACAAATCGCTTACATCAAACCGATGATCGCCCTGCGTAACGGCAGCCAGAGCGGCGTAACGCTCTACGCCAGCTCCCGCAGCGCCCAGGGGACTTCCGGACCGGACTTCCGTCTGGAGATGGAAGGTCTGCAATATAGCGAGATCCCGATGCTGGCGGGAAGTAACCCTGCCCTGCAGCAGCAGGCGCTGGCCGCCGTTCGTAACGACTACTCGCTGGCGCGCCTGTACGCCATGGGCGCCGACGCCTGGTCCCTTGCCAACCATTTCTCGCAGATGCGCCAGGTTCCCGGCTTTGAGCTGAACGGCAATACCGGCGATCTTACGGCCACGCAGGATTGCGTGATCAACAGGAAACTGTCATGGCTCAAATACCAGGGTGGGCAAATCGTCGCAGCCAACTAAGTAAACAGACCGGCGATGCCTGGGAAACCCAGGCGCGCCGCTGGCTGGAGATCCAGGGTCTGCGCTTTATCGCCGCCAACGTCCGCGAGCGCGGCGGCGAGATAGACCTCATCATGCGCGACGGCAGCGTCACCGTCTTTGTCGAAGTACGCTATCGTCGCAGCGCAAACTACGGCGATGCCGCCTCCAGCGTGACGCCGCAAAAGCAACAAAGACTGCTCAAAGCCGCGCGTCTGTGGCTCTGCCGACAGAATGGGAGCTTTGAGACTGTGGATTGCCGTTTCGATGTGGTAGCCTTCACCGGAAACGACATCCAATGGCTAAAAAACGCCTTTGGCGAATAGCGTAAACGAATTAAGGGATCCCGTGCTCGACAGAATCAAAGCCTGCTTCACCGAAAGCATTCAAACCCAAATTGCAGCAGCGGAAGCACTCCCGGACGCCATCTCACGTGCGGCGATGACGCTCGTTCAGTCACTGCTGAACGGCAACAAAATCCTCTGTTGTGGTAATGGCACTTCCGCCGCCAACGCACAGCATTTTGCTGCCAGTATGATTAACCGTTTTGAAACAGAGCGTCCTGGTTTACCCGCCATTGCACTAAATACCGATAATGTGGTCTTAACCGCAATTGCCAACGATCGCCTGCATGATGAAATCTATGCCAAGCAGGTGCGTGCGTTGGGACACGCCGGCGACGTACTGCTGGCGATTTCTACGCGCGGCAACAGCCGGGACATCGTGAAAGCCGTGGAAGCGGCGGTCACCCGCGATATGACTATCGTGGCGTTAACCGGTTATGACGGCGGTGAACTGGCTGGCCTGTTAGGGCAGCAGGACGTCGAAATCCGCATTCCGTCGCATCGCAGCGCGCGAATTCAGGAAATGCACATGCTCACCGTCAACTGTCTGTGCGATTTGATCGATAACACGCTTTTTCCACACCAGGACGATTAAGGAGAACACATGAAGGCTCTCTCGCCCCTCGCCATTCTGCTGTCTGCGCTACTGCTTCAGGGATGCGTTGCTGCCGCGGTAGTCGGAACGGCAGCAGTCGGCACTAAAGCCGCGACGGACCCGCGTACGGTAGGTACTCAGGTGGACGACAGCACGCTGGAGCTGCGCGTTAACAGCGCGCTGTCGAAAGATGAACAAATTAAGAAACAGGCCCGCATCAACGTGACCGCCTACCAGGGCAAAGTTCTGCTGACCGGGCAGTCCCCAACGTCCGATCTCTCCGCGCGCGCGAAGCAAATCGCTATGGGCGTAGAAGGTACGACGGAGGTGTTTAACGAAGTGCGTCAGGGCCAGCCGATCGGCTTAGGAACCGCGTCTTCGGATACCTGGATCACCACCAAAGTCCGCTCCCAGCTGCTGGGTACCGACCAGGTGAAATCCTCCAACGTGAAGGTGACAACCGAAAACGGTGAAGTGTTCCTGATGGGTCTGGTAACCGACCGTGAAGGACGCGCGGCGGCGGATATCGCCAGCCGGGTGAGCGGCGTGTCTCGCGTCACCACCGCCTTTACCTATATCAAGTAAGCGTCTCTGCCTCCCGGCCAGCGCTACGCTGAGCCGGGCTACGGGTTCACCGTTGGCTGTGGGCCGGTAGCCCGGACAGGCGCGCAGCGCCGCCTCCGGGAAGATCATCACAGTAAAGCGACTCCCCCGACCACCGCGCCGCACAGCGCCACCAGCCCACCGGTCAGCCACAGCGCCTTCGCCGGGAACGCTTTACGCAGCATAATCAGTGACGGTACGCTGACAGCAGGCAGCGTAATCAGCAGCGCCAGCGCGGGCGCCATGCCCATTCCTGCCAGCATCATGGTCTGCACAATCGGGATCTCCGCCGCCGTCGGTATCACAAACAGGCAGCCGGCAATCGCCATGGCAATCACCCAGAACAGCGTATTCTCCACCACGCCATCGGCGTGAGGGAATAGCCACACCCGCGCGGCGCCCAGCACCAGAACCGCCAGAATATAAACCGGGATGGTATTCCAGAACAGCGTCCACAGCGCGCGCAGCCAGCGGCTGAAGAAGCCGTCCTGCCCCGTTGTGACCGACATTTCAGGCACGGGAACCGGCTGCGTCGCCGCTTCTTTCACCCATTTCTGAACCAGCGTGGCGACCACCAGTACGGTCGCCAGTCCCGCCAGCAGGCGAATCAGCGCAAACTGCCAGCCCAGCACGAAGCCCATAAACACCAGCGTCGCCGGGTTGAGCAGCGGATTGCCCAGCCAGAATGCCAGCGCGCCGCCCATGGATACCTGCTGTTTACGCATTCCCGCAGCCACCGGCGCGGCGCAGCAGGTGCACATCATCCCCGGCAGAGAGAACGCGGTCCCCAGCAGCGTACCGCGAAAACGCGATTGCCCTAACGTGCGCCGCAGCCAGTCACGCGGGATCAGCACCTGAATGAGCGATCCCAGCAGCACGCCTAATACCGCCGCTTTCCATACCGCCAGGAAATAGACCAGCGCGTAATCCCAGGCCGCAGCGAAAGGGTTAGCGTTACTGTTAGCAAGGATGGATTTGCCGATACTGTGCGTCTCTGCAGCGGTGAAGGCTTTGCCATAGTAGGGTTGCCATTTAACGAACCACAGACCAACGATAACGACGAGAAAAAAGAGCGCGGGCTTCCACCATTGAAACGGTGCTGCCGCCTGAGATGAAGACTGACCAGCCATAGCATTCCCCGGGGAGTGTCATGATAAATTGAGGACATGAATACTACGCCTCCGGGGAAACTTTGGAAATCAGTAATCCCCCGCGCGCGCGGCCCTTTCGCGCAGCTGCGACGAGGAGAGAATGCGGACGCCTTCCTGCGCGGGCGAGAGCGCCTCCGCGAGTAGCGCGCTTGCCACGTCCCGCGCGTCTATCGATTTCAGGTTTCCCGGCAGCAGGCTAAAAAGCGGCGCAAGGAGCGTCTCGCCGGCGCGTTTTTTTTCGCGCTCGCCTACCAGCATTGATGGACGGGCAATCGTCAACCTCGGCCACTGCTGCGCAATCAGCGCCTCTTCCATCTCGCCTTTTACCCGATTATAGAAAAAGGGAGAATGCGCGTTCGCCCCCATCGCGCTGACCACCAGCATATGCTGCGCGCCCAGCTTTTTCCCCACCAGCGCGGTATCAATGACCAGCGTATAATCGGCATGCACAAACGCCTCTTTGCTTCCCGCTTCCCGGCGGGTGGTCCCCAGGCAGCAGAAAACAATATCGACCGGATCGACCACCTGCGCCAGCGCGTCCGTGAGCTGCGGATCGTGCGGGTTAAATACGCCGGAGATATCGGTCAGCGGCCGACGCGTGGGCGCAGCAATGGACTTAATATCCGGTGCGTTGAGTAGCATTCGCAGTAAGTGACCACCAACTAACCCGGTTGCCCCCGTTAACAGTACCTGACTCATCGAAACTCCTTTGCAGATTTTTCTATGTTGCGATCCCAGCCTCATGTTCCAGACTTAATACTCTACGAGGTAATTATCCATCATCATCAGGGAAATGCCTCATTCCACACCGAAACACTGGAGGAAGAATGAGTAAGAAGATAGCCGTTTTAATTACCGACGACTTTGAAGACTCCGAGTTCACCTCACCCGCGGACGCCTACCGTCTGGCCGGACACAAGGTGGTGACCATTGAAAAACAGGCGGGGAAGAAGGTAAAAGGGAAAAAAGGGGAAGCTGAAGTCGTTATCGATAAAGCCATTGATGACGTCAGCCCTGCCGACTTCGACGCCCTGCTGCTGCCGGGCGGATATTCACCGGACTCGCTGCGCGGCGACGAACGCTTTGTCACCTTCACCCGCGATTTTGTCAACAGCGGCAAACCGGTCTTCGCCATCTGCCATGGTCCGCAGCTGTTGATTAGCGCCGATGTGATTCGCGGGCGCAAGCTGACGGCCGTGAAGCCTATCGTCGTCGACGTGAAAAACGCCGGTGGCGAATTCTATGACCAGGAAGTGGTTATCGACAACGAACAGCTGGTGACCAGCAGAACCCCGGACGACCTGCCGGCCTTTAATCGTGAAGCCTTACGCCTGCTCGGCGCCTGATTCGCGCAGCCAGTGCAGCTTTTTCCCAAAGCCCAGCGTGTTATCGGTGAACTTGATCTCATCGGGACGAATCTCCCAGACGGATGCCGATAGCATGCGGGCGACAGGAAAACGGCTGACGTAGCGCTTGCGCATCGCCGCCTCTTCTTCCCCGGTGAGGCGGCGAATTTTACCTTTGAACTGTACGCCGCGGATCAGCGCCACGCTCTTTGGCTGGCCGTTGACCGTCCCGGCCACGTTGGCGCTTTCTCCGGTCATTTGGCCGTGGCGCGTTTTTTCATCGCTGAGCAGATAAAATGCGACCTTCTCCGGGTCATAAACGTAAAAAGCATTGGCGCACCACAGCTCATCATCGCGGGCGACGCACCAGGTCACGACGTGCTGCTTACCCAGCCAGCGGCCGATCGCGGCGAGCGTATCCATCTTTACTCTCCAGTATGTTATGGTGCTCACACCTTAACATAGCGACCTCTGTACCGTGTGCTGGTTTCTCTATCTGATTCGTACCGCCGATAATCGCCTTTATACCGGGATTACCACCGATGTTGCACGCCGCTTTTGCCAGCACCAGACTGGTAAGGGCGCGAAAGCGCTGCGTGGAAAAGGCGAGCTTCAGCTGGCCTTCAGTCAGGAAGTTGGTGAACGCTCACTAGCGTTGCGGCTTGAGTATCGTATTAAGCAGCTAACGAAGCGCCAGAAAGAGCGCCTCGTTGCCGGGGACGGTTCATTTGAGGCGCTGCTGGAAAGCCTCAGAAGCGATTAAAGTGGTCGCTATATTCGACCAGCCCGCTCACGCCGTTCAGCGCGTCATCGGCCAGACGATGCACCTGGAAAGCCTCAGCGCTATCGGGCCAGCGGCAGCGCAGATCGAAACGCGCCGCGGGTTCAAAGCCCAGACGGCTATAGAGCGCCGGATCGCCAAGCGTCACGACGGCGGCATAGCCAAACTCGTTCAGGGAATCGAGCCCTTCATAGACCAGCTGACGCCCGATGCCCTGACCGCGGTAGCTTTCATCGACCGCCAGCGGAGCCAGTCCAACCCACTGCAGCTCTTCGCCTTCGACGGCGACCGGGCTAAAGGCCACGTAGCCTACGACCTGACCTTCGTCATCCGTCGCCACCACGCCCAGCGTGATCAGGCCATCTTCACGAAGACTGTGCACCAGCTGCGCTTCCGCGTCGCCGCCGAAGGTACGACGCAATAGAGCATCGATACCCGGCGCATCAATCCCAATCTCTACTCGAATCAGCATGCCTCACCTACCGATGTCTGTTCAGGTTTCTGCGGGCCTTTCAGGCCAGCTTCAACAAAGTCCGCCAGCTGCAGCAGCATAATACGCAGCGCCTTTGGCATCTGCTCCAGCTCAATGGCATCCATCAGGTTTTTTACATACAGTCCCAGCTCGGTATCGCCTTCGATAACCAGGCGACGCTGGAAGAACAGCGTATCCGGATCCTGCTTACGCGCCGCGATCATCAGCAGGTCGCTGGCGTCGGCGCTGAAGCTGACGTCCGCTTCAGCCGCAGGGCTGACCACCAGACGACCGTCCACCACCGAGGTATACCACAGCAGGCCGATGTCGCGCACATGAATACTTAACCAGCGCCCCTCGAGAAACTCCAGTTCCCCATCCGCCAGCGCCTGGCGAAATTGCCAGCTTAATACCTGTTCCAGCACCTGGCGCTTGAGGGCAAATGGCGCCAGCTTAACCGGCACGCTCATCATCGACGGGCCAAAGTGAACCAGTTTGGAACGCAGTTTATCCAACACAAGCTTTACTCCATGAATGCAATAGTTCCTCTATTGTGCCATATCAAATAAACGACATAGCGGCGTAAATCAACAAAATCACGATGCCGGGCCGCAGGTATTGATCCCGCCAATACGCTTTTAACTGCCTCAAATCAAAAATTGTCACCAAAAGGTTAACTAAAATCCCAGCTCATTAACCATCCAGCGTCCCTGACGGGCCGCGTTTTTCAGGAAAAATTATGGAGCTGCTCTGCCCAGCCGGTAACCTTCCGGCGCTTAAGGCGGCCATCGAAAACGGCGCCGATGCCGTCTATATCGGGCTGAAAGATGACACCAACGCCCGCCACTTTGCCGGCCTTAATTTCACCGAAAAGAAACTGCAGGAAGCCGTCAGCTTTGTGCACCAGCATCGTCGCAAACTGCATATTGCCATTAACACCTTCGCGCATCCTGATGGTTATGCCCGCTGGCAGCGCGCGGTCGACATGGCGGCGCAGCTGGGCGCCGACGCGCTGATCCTCGCCGATATCGCGATGCTGGAATACGCCGCCGAGCGTTATCCGCATATTGAGCGCCACGTTTCCGTCCAGGCCTCGGCCACCAACGAAGAGGCGGTAAAGTTTTATCATCGCAATTTTGACGTCGCCCGCGTGGTGCTGCCGCGCGTGCTGTCGATTCACCAGGTCAAACAGCTGGCGCGCGCCACGCCGGTGCCGCTGGAGGTTTTTGCCTTCGGTAGCCTGTGCATTATGGCGGAAGGCCGCTGCTACCTTTCCTCTTATCTGACCGGCGAATCGCCGAATACCGTCGGCGCCTGTTCGCCGGCGCGCTTCGTGCGCTGGCAGCAAACGCCGCAGGGACTGGAATCACGCCTTAACGAAGTGCTGATTGACCGCTATCGGGACGGTGAAAACGCCGGCTATCCCACCCTCTGTAAAGGGCGGTATCTGGTCGACGGCGAGCGCTACCACGCGCTGGAAGAGCCCACCAGCCTGAACACCCTGGAGCTGCTGCCGGAACTGATGGCGGCAAATATTGCCTCGGTGAAAATCGAGGGGCGCCAGCGCAGCCCGGCGTACGTTACCCAGGTGGCGAAAGTCTGGCGTCAGGCGATCGATCGCTGCAAAGCCGATCCGCAAAACTTCGTACCGCAGTCCGCGTGGATGGAGACCCTCGGTTCCATGTCCGAAGGGACGCAAACCACCCTTGGCGCCTATCACCGTAAATGGCAGTGAGAACAGCAATGAAATATTCATTAGGGCCGGTGCTTTATTACTGGCCAAAAGAGACGCTGGAAGATTTTTACCAGCAGGCGGCAAGCTGCAGCGCGGACACGATTTACCTCGGCGAAGCGGTATGCAGCAAACGTCGCGCCACCAAAGTCGGCGACTGGATCGACATGGCAAAAACGCTGGCGGGAAGCGGTAAACAGGTGGTGCTTTCCACCCTCGCGCTGGTGCAGGCGTCCTCGGAGCTGGGCGAACTGAAGCGCTATGTCGATAACGGCGAATTTCTGATTGAAGCCAGCGATCTCGGCGTCGTTAACCTGTGCGCGGAACGTAAGCTGCCGTTCGTCGCCGGGCACGCGCTTAACTGCTACAACGCCGTCACCCTGCGTCTGCTGCTCAAGCAGGGCATGGTGCGCTGGTGTATGCCGGTCGAACTTTCCCGCGACTGGCTGGCGAATTTGCTGACCCAGTGCGACGAGCTGGGCATTCGCGGCCGGTTTGAGGTGGAGGTCCTGAGCTACGGTCATCTGCCGCTGGCCTACTCCGCCCGCTGCTTTACCGCGCGCTCGGAAGACCGGCCGAAAGACGAGTGTGAAACCTGCTGCATAAAATATCCTAACGGGCGCGACGTGCTTTCGCAGGAGAACCAGCAGGTGTTCGTGCTCAACGGTATTCAGACCATGAGCGGCTACGTCTACAACCTCGGGAATGAGCTAAGCACCATGACCGGGCTGGTGGATATGGTTCGCCTGTCGCCGCTGGGTAGCGAGACCTTCGCTATGCTGGACGCCTTCCGGGCGAATGAAAACGGCGCGGCGCCGCTGCCGCTGACGGCGAACAGCGACTGCAACGGCTACTGGCGACGACTGGCCGGGCTGGAATTGCAGAGCTGATTAACCGCTCACTTTGTTAATGGCTATCGCTGCTTTTTAATGCACTATTAAAGATGCAGCTTTTCTGGCTGGCGTATCCTGGATACGCCAGGCTGGAAGAAGACCTTCAATCTGATGACGATGCTGTAGCAAAGTGAGCCTTTATGACTGACAAATCTGTTTCGTTCTCGGTGCTCGATCTGGCGCCGATCCCGCAAGGTTCTTCCGCAAAGGAAGCCTTCTCCCACTCTTTAGACCTGGCGCAGCTGGCGGAAAAGCGCGGCTATCACCGCTACTGGCTGGCCGAACACCATAATATGGTCGGTATCGCCAGCGCGGCGACTTCCGTACTGATTGGCTACCTTGCCGCGAATACCACCACTCTGCATCTGGGCTCCGGCGGCGTGATGCTGCCGAACCATTCGCCGCTGGTGATTGCCGAGCAGTTCGGTACGCTCAATACGCTCTACCCGGGACGCATCGATCTCGGCCTTGGCCGCGCGCCGGGCAGCGATCAGCCAACCATGCGCGCGCTGCGTCGCCATATGAGCGGCGATGTCGATAACTTCCCGCGCGATGTCGCGGAGCTGGTGGACTGGTTCGACGCCCGCGATCCTAATCCGCACGTGCGCCCGGTTCCCGGCTATGGCGAGAAGATCCCGGTCTGGCTGCTCGGCTCAAGCCTGTACAGCGCCCAGCTGGCGGCGCAGCTTGGGCTGCCGTTTGCCTTCGCCTCGCACTTCGCCCCGGATATGCTCTTTCAGGCCCTGCACCTCTACCGCACCCACTTCCAGCCGTCAGAGCGGTTAGCGAAGCCGTACGCGATGGTATGCATTAACATTATTGCCGCCGACAGCGACAGAGATGCGGAATTTCTGTTTACGTCCATGCAGCAGGCGTTCGTCAAACTGCGCCGCGGCGAGACCGGACAGCTGCCGCCGCCGGTGCAAAATATGCATCAGCTTTGGTCCGCTTCAGAGCAGTACGGCGTCGAAAAAGCGCTGAGCATGTCGCTGGTCGGCGATAAAGCGAAAATCCGTCACGGGCTGGAGTCGATCCTGCGGGAAACCCAGGCCGATGAAATCATGGTCAACGGCCAAATCTTCGATCATCAGGCGCGCCTGCATTCATTTGATTTAGCGATGCAGGTGAAAGAAGAGCTTCTCGGATAGTGAAAAATGCGGCATTTTTGCCGCATTTTCAATTAGTGATAGGTGGGTAATACGTTAAAGCTCGACAGGAAATGCACGATAACGTTACCCAGCCCGAACAGCAGAACCAAAGCAATCATCGGCTTTCCACCCCAAACGCGAAACAATGGGCTACCAAAGCGTTTGCGCGATGCGCGAGCCAGCAGCGCCGGTACAATTGCCGCCCAGATCGTCGCCGCCAGCCCCGCATAGCCGATCGCGTAGAGGAATCCGTTCGGCCACAGCAGGCCACCCGCCATCGGCGGAACAAAGGTGAGAAGCGCGGTTTTAAAGCGTCCCAGCGAGGAGTCATCGAACCCGAACAGATCCGCCAGATAATCAAACAGACCGAGCGTCACGCCAAGGAATGAACTGGCAACGGCAAAGTTCGAAAAGATGACTAACAGCAGATCCAGACTCCGGCTGTTCAGTACCCCACTGAGCGCCTGGACCAGGACATCTATGTTGCCCCCCTTCTGCGCAATACCGATAAACTCAGGGCGCGGGATATTGCCCATCGTCACCAGCAGCCACACTACGTACAGACCCAGCGCCAGCAGCGTACCGTAAACCAGGCACTTAACGATTGTGCGCGGATCTTTGCCGTAGTACTTCATCAGGCTCGGCACATTGCCGTGATAGCCGAAGGACGCGAGGCAGAACGGCAGCGTCATCAGCAGATAGGGCATATACGAGGCATTTTGTTCAGCCACGTTAAACAGAGTGGTCGGCTGGACGTGCCCCAACAGGCTGCCAAAGGTCAAAAAGAAGGTAATGACCTTAGCTCCCAGCACAATGGCCGTCATGCGGCTCACCGCTTTGGTGCTCAACCAGACGATAAACGCCACCAGCAGCGCAAAACCGAAACCTGCCGCCCTTGCCGGTACGTTCAGCGACATTTCGCTAAACGTATGGTGCAGAATCGAGCCGCTGGCGGAGATATAGGCGTAAGTCAGAATATAAAGAACAAAGGCGATCGACACGCCGTTAACCAGATTCCAGCCTTTGCCGAGCAGATCTTTAGTAATGGTATCGAAGCTCGAGCCAATCCGGTAATTCAGGTTCGCTTCGAGGATCATTAACCCGGAGTGAAGCATACAAAACCAGGTAAAAACCAGCGCTGCCAGAGACCAGAAGAACCACGCGCCGGACATCACAACCGGCAGTGAGAACATGCCCGCCCCAATAATCGTCCCGCCAATAATCACTACGCCGCCAAACAAGGACGGTCGGGTTGCCGTAGTGGTAAGTGTCGCCATTTGCCGAAATCTCCAGTCGAAAATACTTTTCTTGTTATCAACGTGACGCACTGTACCAGTACACGAGTACAAAGGAAATAAAAAAAGCCCCAATCATAAAGATCGGGGCTGTATCGTTTACTTTACGTTAGCGGAAAGCGCTAATTATGCATCGCCACCGAAACGACGACGACCTGCGGAGTCATCGCGACGCGGAGCTGAAGCATCATCGCGGCGCGGCGCGCGGCCACCTTCACGACGTTCACCGCTGAAACGACGACCTTCACCACGGCCGCCTTCGCGACGCTCTCCGCCGAAACCACGGCCTTCACGACGTTCACCGCCGCCGAAGCTACGACCGCCTTCACGACGCTCGCCGCCGCCACGACGTTCGCCGCTGCGTTCAGGACGCGGCTGAGCATCGCCCAGCAGCTGCATGTTCATCGGCTTGTTCAGGATGCGGGTACGCGTAAAGTGCTGCAGCACTTCGCCCGGCATGCCTTTCGGCAGTTCGATGGTGGAGTGAGAAGCAAACAGCTTGATGTTACCGATGTAACGGCTGCTGATGTCGCCTTC
>OIFN01000061.1_pt1 | contig 96375 bp, 92 predicted proteins | sample 1582091 | NCBI WGS metagenome assembly OIFN01 (sample SAMN07501064, study PRJEB24779) | human gut metagenome
GAACCTTTTCAAGTTTGTGGCAAGTCAGTTAAGACAACTTTTATATCTTATCACCCAAATCAATACTTGTCAATAGGATTTTTAAAAAAATAAAGCAGTACAATCATGTACTGCTAAATAAATTATTTAAAAATTTCTTTTACTTGAGTTGTAACCATACTTTTCTATAAAGTCTTGGCGGAACTCAAGTAAATTGTCATCTATAATAGCTTGTCGTACCTTGGCCATTAAATTTACCAAGAAGTAGAGATTATGATAACTAGTCAGGCGAATTCCAAACGTTTCATCTGCTTTCAACAAATGTCTCACATAAGCACGTGTGTAATTCTTACATGTATAACAATCACACTCAGGATCTATAGGGCTAAAATCTTCTGCATACGCCGCATTTTTAACCACGAGACGTCCTTGACTCGTCATACAAGTTCCGTTACGAGCAATTCGTGTTGGGAGGACACAATCATACATGTCAACACCACGAATAACACCGTCAATCAAACTATCTGGTGCCCCTACCCCCATAAGATAACGTGGTTTATTCTCAGGAAGTAAAGGCACGGTAAAGTCTAGAACTGCATTCATCTCTTCATGAGTTTCTCCTACTGCAAGACCTCCAATTGAATAACCTGGAAAATCCATGGAAACCAAATCCTGTGCAGATTGTCTACGAAGATCTTCAAAACCTGCTCCCTGTACGATTCCAAAAAGGCCTTGGTCATGTGGACGACGATGTGCTTTTAGCCCTCGTTCTGCCCAACGACTTGTACGTTCAATAGAATTTTTCACATAATCGTATGGTTGGTAAAATTGAGGGCATTCGTCAAAACTCATCATAATATCTGAACCGAGATTGTTCTGAATCGAGATCGCTTTTTCAGGAGATAAAAACATCTTACTTCCATTAAGGTGATTTTTAAAAGTTACACCTTCTTCCGAGATGTTTCGTTTTTCGGCTAATGAATATACTTGGAAACCACCGCTATCTGTAAGAATCGCTTGGTCCCAATTCATGAATTTATGGAGTCCTCCAGCTTTAGCAACGAGCTCATCACCAGGTCTTAGCCATAAATGATAGGTATTGGCCAAAATAATTCCTGAACCCATCTGTTTTAATTCTTCAGGAGATTGCGTTTTTACTGTAGCTTGGGTACCTACAGGCATAAACATCGGTGTTGGAAAAGTTCCATGAGGCGTGATAATTTCCCCCAGGCGTGCTCCTGTGTGTTTTTCTTTCTTTATAAGACGATATTTAATAGGAAAGTCAGTCATTTATACTCCTTACATTAGGAAAAACAGTCCTAAGTATTTTTTAGTAAGTGGTCATTATCCACAACCGCTTTAGTTTATCAAAAATTACAAGAATTGTCAGCTCTATATTTTCAAACTTTTGGATGAATAACATCAAACATCAACACTATCATTTATAGCAAAAAACAAAAAGCAACAGTCTCGAGCACTGTTGCTTTCAATAATGTCTTAAGCTGAAAGAACTTTACGTCCTTTACGACGACGAGCTGCAAGAACACGACGTCCGTTTTTAGTTGACATACGGTGACGGAATCCGTGTTTACGTTGACGACGGATTTTACTTGGTTGATAAGTACGTTTCACGTTGAATACCTCCTGATAGATTTTCGTATTCGTTTAGCCGGCTATTTTTGATCAGTTACTAAACATACCATACTATTTTATAGCAATAGCTTAATCTTGTCAAGAATTACTTAGATATTAATTTCATTATATCTTCGATGCCCGATAGCTAGTGATAACTGTAAACTACAATGCCGTTCCTATATTATCGCTTGCTCATAACCTTCTTGCTAGTTTAGCTATTTTCTTGAGTACCTCTTTTCGCTTATAATCACTCACATACTCAATGGGTGAAACCTGGGTAACTTTGACCGATTTAATACCACAAGGTTTTAGGACTTGAAATTTTAGGACTTTGCTATAATCTTGAACTAAAGGTAGAATAATCTTTGGTGTATTGTGGGTTGTAATAATCCAAGCTTTCCCAGTCAATTTACCATCCAATCCACGGGGTGTATTTTCATAGGCAAAACCAGCAACAAAGATGCGTTCAATAAATCCTTTCAAGATAGCTGGCATTCCACTCCACCAAGTTGGAAAAATAAAAATCAACTGATCTGCCCAAGTTATTAAATCTCGATAGTCTTTCATAGCTACATCGTGCGCTAAATCTCTTCTCCTATGTGTTGTATCAAAACGTAAAACAGGATCGAACTTCTCTTTATACAAATCTAGAATCTTTAACTCATGTTTAGACGATAAATTTTCTTTAACAGTCTCTAGTATAGAGGCATTGTAGCTCTTATCGTTTGGATGGGCGTAGATAATTAAGGTTTTCATTGTTTAGCTCCTTTAACATAGATGTCTAACATAGTACTAACAGTCTCTTCAATAGTGTTACTATTGAAATTATCACCAATAGGACTCCTTACCAAAACGGCTAATCCAGTAATAAAACTCCAGATATGAACTAATATTTCTGCCTCACTACCCGAAATGTTCATTTCACTTTTTAGCTTCAAAACCACACTCTTAAAGTGCTCAAACCCTGGTAAATGGGCATTAACAGAGATACTGTCCCGAGTGAGCTCCATATAATTGAAAGGAAACTTAATAAACAAGGCCTCAAAACTATTTGTTTCTTTTTGAGCAAATTCCACAAAATTACAGCCCATTAATACTAATTGACCTCTTACATCAAGCGAAGAGTCTACCCCTTGTGTCAAACACTTCAAAAAGATCTCAGATAAATGCTCCAAAACTACCTGAAGATAGACATCCTTATTTTCAAAGTGCTTATAGGGTGCCCCATGGGTGACCCCACATCTTTGAGCCACCGTTCGGATAGATAGTTGATCGACACCTCTTGTTCTTATCTCCTCGACTCCAGTTTCGATTAACTTTTCCTTCAATTCAGCAGTATTACGTTTCATTTTGACTCCTATTTCCATCTAAGTAGACAGCGACTACCTTTTAAATAAAGTATACGCCGTCTACTTTTTGTTGTCAAAAAAACTAGCCTTCAAATAAGACTAGTTTCTGTAAGCAATAAACGCTATTGTAATCATACTTTTGTCACAACAACGTAACGATTAGGATCGTCCCCTTCCGAGTGACTTTCAACACCTTCAATTTGAGAAAGTGCCTTATGGATAATTTTTCGTTCGCTATTCGTCATTGGATCCATAACGTACTCTCGACCTGTTTCTTTTACTTTAGCCGCCGTTTTTTCTGCTAGATCAATCAAAGTCTCTGTGCGTTGCTCCAAATAATCACGAACATTAAGAACAACACTAAAACGTTTAGAATGACGATCGTGCAAATAATTTTGCGCTAAAAGTTGCAAAGACTTGAGAACCTTGCCATGATAACCGATAACACGACCAGGTTGGTCTGTTTCAATCTGAATGATAATATTGCGACGATTGTGACTAACCTCTAGACTAGCATCAACATCCATTTCATAGATAATTTTTTCGAGGTAAGATAAAACATCATCTGCAGCCCCTTGAATATCTTCTAAATTATTTTCAGAAGACTCATCTGAACTAAACTCAGAGGACACTAAAGAACTGAAAGCCCCTTCAGAAGTCTCCGAAGTTTGAACTTGAGTAACCGGTTCTAGTTGGGGTTCAAGCGAATTTGCCATAGATTCTGTCGCACCCTCTTCTGATAACTCACGTTTAACAGATAGCGGAATAATTGTTGCCTTTGGTTGCTCCTGTTTCTTATCTGGCAACTCTTCATCAAGAGTCTCTGTAGAAACTGGTTGCTTTAAGTCTTCATGTGCAATTTCCTTATTATCTGAAACCGTAACGAGTTTTGTCACTTTATTGAAAGCAATCGTTTCGTCTTTTGGACTTGCGACAGAATCGTCTAATTGTTTTATAGCATCAGGAGCCACTTTAACGGTGTTTTGATCTGCTTCATGAGCTATCTTTTCATTTATTGGTTCAACACTAACTCGAGCTGGCTTCTTTCCGAACCCTAGAAAACCTTTTTTCTCACGAGAAATCACCTTAATATGAGCCTTCATACGGGGTAAATTAAGATCTTTCAAACCTTTTTCGATAGCTTGTTCGACTGTTCGTCCAGAATAGACAACCATAATAAGCCTCCTTATTTACGTTTATGCGCCTTTTTCTTGGCACGACGAATCTTAGCTTTACGTTCTTTTTCTTCCATTTCCAAACGATTACGTTCTTCGATGATTTTAAACGGATTATTAAAAACCAAAATCTGAATAACTTGGAAGGCGTTTGAAACTGCCCAGTAAAGTGCTACCCCTGAAGAAATCTGAGTTCCAAACCAGAAAATAAAGATTGGAAGCATGATATTCATAACAAGAAGCATTGCACTACGATCTTTAGCTGCCTTATTTGTCAACCAAGTTGAAAGGAAGGTGAAAGCAGCCGCCAAAATCGGAAGAATAAAGTAAGGATCTTTCTGACCTAGGTCAACCCAGAGGAATGTTCCTTCTCGCAACTCTGGCACTCGTGTGAGCGCTCCATAAAGAGCCATCAAAATAGGAAATTGGATCAAGAGAGGAACGAAGCTTGCGTAAGGATTTACACCATGCTCTTTATAAAGATCTTGTTGTGCATAAGCAAGAGCTTCACGATTCTCGCGTCCAGGATACTCACTCTGCAAGCGACGTAACTCTGGCTGCAACTCTTGTAGTTCACGGCTTGACTTAATTTGGCGATTATAAAGAGGAATCATTACCGCACGAATTAAAATCGTGAAAATAATAATACCTAATCCAATAGAACCACCAAATGAGAGCCCTTGAATAGCCTTCCCAAACATTAAAATAAGACGTTCCCAAAGGCCTGTAGAGTGACTTGTAACATCACTTCGTCCACACGCGGACAAAAGCAAGAGAGCTCCTGCACCTAAAACAGATATATTAAGTTTTTTCTTCACTAAAAACTCCTTTTTAATACGATAAAGAACTGCTTCGCTTCCATTCATTAAGAGTATCTCAAAAATCAGGAGTGATTTTAGTTTATCCTACAATGTAAAGAAGCAAAATAATTTTTTAGTCCTTATATAACTTTGCTATTTTTAAGACATGAACGAGATTGCTATAAATGTCTTGATAACTTAAGTCTTCGACACCTTTACGAGCAATAACGACAAAATCTTGATGTTCTAACTGAGATGACATGTCCATCAGTGCATGTCGTAGACGACGTTTTACCCGATTCCGAGTAACCGCATTACCAAGACGCTTACTGACTGACAAACCTACTCTAAAATGAGGTAAATCACGATCCAGACAGTAGACAACAAATTTTCGATTAGCAACACTGTGTCCTGCATCAAATAATGCTTTAAAGTCTTTCTCTTTCTTAACGCGATAAGATTTTTTCAAAATGCGACTCCAAACTCAAAATTAGTACTATTATATCATAAATAGCAAAAAAGCCCAAAACCTTATGGTTAGGGCCTTAGAGACTTATTTTTTTAGAGCTTTTTGAGCTTCTTTGATTTGCCATTTAACCTGGTCAAAACCAGTTCCACCAAGGGAATGACGACGTTCAACAGCCGTATGAGATTTAAGTGTCTCATAGATGTCCTCTTCAATTAGGTCTGAAACTTCTTGATAACGTTCGAGAGGAACATCCTGAAGGTAATAACCAGCTTTGGTAAACTCAAGGACAAGTTTTCCAACAATCTCATGTGCTTCACGGAATGGTAGGCCTTTGGATGCAAGATAATCAGCCAACTCTGTAGCATTTGAAAAATCTTTCTCTGTTGACTCTGCCATATGTTTGTCGTTAACAGTCATTGTATTGAGCATGCCTGCGAGAATATCAATAGCGACAGTAATCGTTTCTACCGTATCAAACATACCCTCTTTATCTTCTTGGAGATCTTTATTGTAGGCCAAAGGTAATGACTTCATCACCGTCAATAATCCAATCAAATTGCCATAGACACGACCTGATTTCCCACGAATTAGTTCTGCCATATCTGGGTTTTTCTTTTGAGGCATAATGGAAGAGCCTGTTGAAAAAGTATCAGATAGAGTTACAAACTTAAACTCGTTAGAACACCAGTTAATGATTTCTTCACAAATACGTGTCATATGCATCATGAGAATACTTGAGTTTGACAAGAATTCGAGAATAAAGTCACGATCGGAAACAGCATCCAAGGAATTGCTATATGGTTTTGCAAAGCCCATTAAGTCAGATGTCATATTACGATCAATCGGGAAAGTTGTTCCTGCTAGTGCAGCAGCTCCGAGTGGAGAGATATCCGTATGCTTGATATTAAATTCAAAACGTTCGGCATCACGTGTAAACATGTTGTAATAAGCCATCAAGTGGTGACCAAAAGAAATCGGTTGTGCATGCTGCAAGTGGGTGTAGCCTGGCATAATTGTATAGGTATGTTTGTCTGCTAGATTGACCAAAGTAGCACGTAAGTTATCGAGCTTCTCAATAACTTCCACTAGTTTGGCTTTTAGATACAAGTGCATATCCGTAGCTACTTGGTCGTTACGTGAACGTGCTGTATGAAGTTTTCCTGCTACTGGTCCAATTTTAGCTGTTAAAAGACTCTCCATATTCATATGAATATCTTCATTGGAAACATCAAATTCTAGTTTACCAGCCTTATATTCCTCAAGCAGCTCTTCCAATCCCTGTTTAATTTGTAATGCTTCCTCTTTGGTAATAATTCCTGTCTCACCGAGCATCGTAACATGGGCAATAGACCCTTTCAAATCAAACTCTGCCATCTTTTGGTCAAATGAGATTGAAGCACCAAATTCTTCTACCCATTTTTCAAGACTAGCTTCGAACCGACCGCCCCATAGTTTATGATTTTCTGCCATAGTTTTATTTTGAAGATTTCCCTACACTGAGATAATCTTCCATCCTTTCTTAATACTTATAACAAGCAACGACCTCTTTGGTCACAATAACTTAAATGAAAAAAGCTAGATAGTATTTGTCTAGCTTAATTTGTCTCTCTGGACACTTGTTTTCCTAAAACCAGATCTCTGTCGTAGTTTATTTAGGCTCGTGACGCCTCTCAGAACGCCTTAACGATAATAATATAAGTTATAAGAAAAGAGTATCAGATGTGGCTCTCTGTCCACTTTTATCTGATAAGAAGCGTTTTTCTTCTAATAGCCTACTTTTCTTATGTAATCTGTCATTAATTGTCAAATGGATGGTTAACTTGTGAATTAACCTGAGTTGGAAGACCCCAAAGCTTGATAAATCCAATCGCAGCATCCTGATCAAAGCTGTCCGCTGATGTGTAAGTAGCCAAGTTTTCATCATACAATGAATTAGCTGATTGACGTGCTACTACTTGAGCATGCCCTTTGTAAAGCTTAACTTTAGCGATACCATTAACAACTTTTTGTGTTTCCTTAATATAAGCAATGATAGCTTGTGTCGCTGGGCTAAACCACAAAGCATTGTAGATAAGGTTTGACAATTCATTTTCAAGAATTGGTTTAAAGTGAGAAACTTCACGTACCAAAGTTAAGTCCTCAATTTCTTTATGAGCTGTCAAAAGGGCGATAGCTCCTGGACATTCATAAATTTCACGAGATTTGATACCTACAAGACGGTTCTCAACGTGGTCGATACGTCCGACGCCATGCTTACCAGCAATAACATTCATTTCTTGGATAAGGTCAGCCAATTTCATTTCTTTACCGTTAAGAGCAACTGGTTTCCCTTCTTTAAAGGTTACATCGACATATTCAGCTTCATCTGGCGCAGACTCTGGTGAATTGGTAATCCCAAAAGCTTCTTCCGGAGCTTGATTCCAAGGATTTTCAAGAACACCACACTCGTTGGCACGTCCCCAAAGGTTTTGATCGACTGAGTAAGGATTATCAAGGTCTGCTGGAACTGGAACACCATTAGCCTTAGCATACTCAATTTCTTCCTCACGAGACCACTTCCATTCACGTACTGGCGCTACTACTTTAAGACTTGGGTCTAGGGCAGCAATGGCAACTTCGAAACGAACTTGGTCATTACCTTTACCAGTACAACCGTGAGCGATAGTCGTTGCTCCTGTTTTATGAGCAATCTCAACCAATTTTTTAGCAATGATTGGACGACTAAGTGCTGAAACCAAAGGATATTTTTGTTCATAGTAAGCGTGAGCTTGAAGTGCTGGAAGCACATAATCTTCAGCAAACTCATCTTTAACATCAAGCACGTATGACTCGACAGCTCCAACTGTCAAAGCTTTGTCATGGATAAACTCAAGATCTTTACCTTCACCGACATCCATACAAACGGCGATAACATCGTAATCTTTTTTAAGCCATGTAATAGCGACTGAGGTATCAAGACCTCCCGAATAGGCAAGAATAACTTTCTCTTTTGACATAATATTTTTCTCTTTTCTTATATTTTCTTGTGGTTGCTATCTCTATCAACCTTACGAGATTAATTATATTGCATATTTATTCACTTGTCAACACTTTTTTGTTATTTTTTTATATTTATTTCATTTTTATTTGTTTTTATTTATTATTTTGACCTTAGAAGTGCTTAAATCTTAATTTTTATTCAATTTTATGCAAGAGGTAATGAAAAATAAAAAACACTTTTGAAACTATACAAATAGATTCAAAAGCATCTTTAACTATTTATCTTCTAAAATGCCAAAAGGCCTGTACAAAGTACAGACCTTTTGAACAACAGCATCATCGGTAGAGAACACAACAGCAATTTTAGATAGAATGAATGAGGGAAATTATTATGTTTAAGGGACTAACTTAAACCATACATTCTTCTTGCTCTCTAACCTTGATTACATTATAGCATGCAATCCCCAAATGTATATCTTCATTTCCTAAAATGTCGAATTTCACTCACAGAATGTATTTTTTATCCTAATCTGCACTAATCCACTTAAAAACAAAAAAACGGCTTGATTTCTCAAGCCTATTAATTTCTATAAAAAAGATATGTAATTGGACGAGCGGCCAATAAAAAATGGGGATTAGGAAAAAGTTATATAAAAGTACATTATTTATTTTCATAAAGTGTATGTAGATTTCAATAAGATTGACGATGTCTCATTTCCGAATCACATATCTTGATTATATAATAGCTTTTTTCAATTTAATTGTCTATACGATTTCATAGAATGTCGTTTTTTCATCCTGAACTGCATTTTTTTAAGATATTTTTTTATAAATCTCTAAATTTTATCACTAAAGGACATCTATTTTGTGTTTTTACAGAATTTGTTCACTCATAAGATAATCAATCACCTATGAAATAAACACATGCTTTTTTAGACTAAAAAGAACATTAGTCATCGACTAATGTTCTTTTACCTCTGACCATTTTTTAAGCAGAGCCTTCATTTTCAAACGTGAAACTGGACAAGAATCACCATTTTCAAAATAAATCATCAACTGAGTCTTATCAATACGAGATATGTTATCCAAATTAACTAAAAAGGAGCGATGACAAGAAAAGAGTTTTTTATTTACCGAAGTAATATCTCCAAGATTGGCATAAAACTCCAAACGCTCTGTTTTAGTAATCAGCATCACCTTATGAGGTGTCACAGCAGTCGCAAAATAATAAATATCTCTCATAGGGACTTGGATCCGAGACTGAGCGGTTTCAAACACAAAAATCTCATCATCATCCACATCTCCAACTTTTTGGTTCACAAAAGTCAATGTTTGTTTTAGTTGTTGTTTGAACTCTGCATTAGAAACTGTCTTATCAATGAAATCTAGTGCAGAAACCTTGTATTTAAAACTAATCGGTGCAAACTCTGAGTGAGTTGTTACAAAAATAATAACTGCATTAGCATCTTGTTGACGAATTTCTGAGGCAACTTCTAGCCCCTTCTTTCGCTCACCATCAATATCGATATCTAAAAGGAAAACCTGATGGTTGCCCTTTTCATTGATACTGGACAATAGTTTGTGAGGTTTAGAAAAAACTTCAAGTTTTCGTACGGAAAACGTGCCCTCTGAAACCAATTCTCTGATGATGTCACTAATACGTGTTTGCTGCATTAAGTCATCTTCTAAAATGTATATATTCATATTAGGGCCTCATTTCTAGTATTTGCATCATTTTATGATTCTGACTACGGACAGAGAAGGACGTGTTCGGATAACGTTCCAAAATATCTTGAACAGCATTAACACCTATACCACCCTCAGGATGAGAAAGCTGGGTACTCATCATTGAAAGTGGCACTTGCTCTTCTGCAATTGTACTTTCAATAATAAAACTCTGGCAATCCTCTTCATCAAAATAGGCCAGACTAATAAAACCTTCACTGGCTTTACGAGCACCATCAATAGCATTATCCATGAGGTGACCCAAAACAACAGCTAAATCTAAATCAGTTAGATAGTTATGAATCACTGGATCTGGAATCTCTGCATGAATATTGAGGCGATGCATCTGAGCTTCATGATATTTTGATGAAAGTAGACTATGAATACTTGGATTTTGGATATTATCCAAATCAGTGACCTGAGTTGAAAAACTATGCTGATCTCGATTGACATAAAGATCAACCAAATCTTTTTTATAAGAACGAATATCCCCTGTTCTTTCAATATCTCTCAGATTATTAAGTAGGAAATTATAGTTAGAGCGAACATGCATCAAGTCTCTATACAAACCTTCTACCCTAGTATTCTCACGCTTCAAATCATCAAGATAGTTAGCCTGCTTCATCGCTAAATCCTGCTCTATTTTCTCCTTAGCAAACTGGTTTACAGCACCAAGTACAAAGAGGAGTAAGTAGAGATATCCCATTACTAATGGCAACCTAAATCTACTCTCAAGATGTAACTCTGGAAAATAAGTATCAAATGTCGACACTAAAAAGATAACTAAATAATAAAGCAAAAGAAGCATGTTGACCAAACCCAGACGGTTCTTTTTTTCTTGTTGGGCAGCAACTTTCAAGATATCTGTAAAATCTAGACGTAAAATAAAATCTACTATTCTGACCGTCAACATGACGAAGGAAAGTGGTACCATAGACCACCAAATATTAGTGTTTAAAGTATCAACAGTTATGCCAAGTATCGGTGGAAAGAAGAAAGTAGCCAAAAAACGTCTTGCCAAATCGACTAGTACCACTGGGTAAAAACCTAGAAAAAAGCGCTCTACGGAGGTGACACTTTTATTCAATTGGTAACTAAATGTCAATGTTACAATGGCTACTAAGGGAGGTACTATGCCTATATAGCGTCCAATGAGTTGTCCCCAAATGCATAGAGCAACATCAAATAACAAATAAAGTATACGATTTTTAAGATTAGTGTTTTGTCCACCAATACGTAAGTAGATATCCCAAATAATGATAAACATCAAAATTTGAAATAGGATGTTACCCAGCATAGTTATCCCTCTCCTTTCTACGATTATAGTCCTACCGTGACAATTTGATAGGTTTTAAATAATTCTTTTTTATTTGTTAAACCGATACCGTTTGACCAGCAAAACTGGGCAAAATCACGACTAATAGCCAGACTACCATCGAGTTTCGGATCAGCTTCCTGATTGGTATTCTCAAGAATAAAGCTGAGATTACCATGCTCATTCTGTTGAATAAGGAAACCAATATCTGTCTCCGGCTCCTTGGCCCAAAGTTTTTCAGCTAAATTCATGCAACGTTCTAAAACTCTAATAAGAACTGCAATATTTAAATTGTTAGGATAAGCATCAACATTGACATCCAGCCTAACGGTGATACCTTTTTGTTCCAAAGGAATGATTTGGTTTACAATCCAACTTCTTAATACCGGATAAGGAATCTCAAACAGAGGGGCCAACTTATCATTTAAGTCCAAATTATCAAGTTTAAGATGATTCAAATGCTCATGATAAACGGATAAAACCTCTGATAATTGATTTTTAGCCAATGGGGTCTCAAGAGCTACCAAAAGACTCTCAAAATCTTTTTCAATAGGTTTTACTTTTGTAAAAAGATCCTCAATATGTTTATTATAGACTTCCAAGTTATAGACATAAGTCTCCACAGCTTCCTTACTACGTTCTCTGACAAATTTATGAGAGTAGCGATTCAAGGTTGTTACCATTAGGAGATAAACTGCCATCGCAATAAAAATTGGCCCTCCCACATCACTACCTGTTGATACCAAAAGAGTACTACAAATAATGTAGAGTGCAAAGGTCAGATCAACGGCTATCAACAGACGTTCACGACCACGTGAATAAATCAATTCCTTGACCTTATCAACATCTGAACTGGAAAGATAATTGATATAGAGAAAGAATGGGTAAATCATCACATAAGATAACAATTTAAGCAAGAAGTTTTCTTGAATCTCACCCAAGGTCATATTTGTGAACAGATTATTGAATACATAAAATGGGGTAAAAGTCGCAAATAAATCTGTAAAAAGAACCGAGAAGGCTCCAAAAAAGAGGCTTGCCCAGAGCGTCAAACGATGTTCCCGCCGTTCCTTTAAGGCCAAAGCTAAAAAGATAACAACTTGATAATAGAAGCCATCACCTTTACCAAGTGATACCACTATACCTAAGAGACTTAAACAAAATACTTTCCAGTAAGCTAATGTGCTCCTTGTTAGTTTTTTATAAATAAACCAGGTAATATGAAAACTAATAATCTGAATAATACTATTTTCAAGGGATACCATGGTCCAAAGCTGTAAGTTCATGATAATATTTCCTGTTTATACTCAAGAGACATTTTCGTCATCTTCTTCAATGAGTTCTTGACCTGCCTTTTTCAAAATATCCTGATAGGTTTGTTCAATAAGGTCAAAATCCCCACTATCAATACTTGTCTGCATACTAATGAGTATGTTTTCATAATCATGTTTAAACGAACGTACACTCTTATAGGCAGTTTCGATTTTTTCATTATAAGCTTCCAGACTCCTCAAGTGCTCCTCTTGTTCTCTGAGAATTTTGCTATCTCGTACGTCTTTACCGTAGGAAACAAAACGAACAAGAATATACATGTGTATAAGGAAACCAACCCAAATATAAATTTGAGGGTAACCTGGGAGGTAGGTCTGACTCAGAAGCAAGGAGAATATCTCCTGTTTAAAGAGGATAAGCAGATAACTGATAATTAAAATAAGATCAACTTGCAAGAGCATGCTCTTATATTTATCCTGCAAGTCCTGATAGGGTTCCTGGAAGAAGCTATCTAAACCGAACATTTTTTGCAAACCTAGAAAGAAGGGAAGAACAACACTATCTACAGCTAGGATTCCTAAATGGTTTGGAACCAACTCGACCGGCTTATTAAAGAAAACTCGGAAAAGATAAAAACTAAAGAAACTTGTAATCAAAGTCCAAAAGACAGGGGCAAAGAAAGCATAAAAATACTTTTCTTCTCGTAGAGCCTGAGGTTTTTCAAGAAAAATAAAGACTAGGAGATAAATTGCATCTGGAATATCAATTTGCCATAGCACCTTGGCTAACCACTTAACGGCAGTTACTACGATTACATAAGGAATGTAACGGTAAGTAAAAACATCTAGATAAGCCATTCTAGCTAAAATCACAAGATGTGAAACGACAACAACCAAAGCAATAAGGCCATCAATCGCAAGTTGCATATGCTTTTCCCCTTTCTATTTCCCTTATCCTATTCCCCACAAATAGTATCTTTGATTTATCAATTATCCTGAAAAGAGAGGACCTGTGTAAAATGATGGTCACAACTACGAGTCTCAAGATTTACTTTTGGATAGCGATTAAGTATATCTGCGACCTTAGACAAACCAAGCCCTCGGCCTTCACCTTTGCTAGAAACCCCTTCATCAAAAATCCTTGACACAGGAATACGTTCTTCTCTGGTTGTATTGTCAATAACCAAGATAAGATAACCTTGATTTTTAAAGAAAGATATAGTTAAAGTAGGATCTTCAGAATCCACCGCCGACTCAATAGCATTATTTAAGAAGACAGAAGAAATCACAACCAAATCTAAGGCCTCTATCTGAGTTGACGATATGACATCTGGCAACTCCAAGTTAACCTTAATTCCTAAGTTCTCTGCCTCAAGCACTTTAGCAGAAAAGAGACTCTTGAGAGATGTGATTTCTAAGTTGATCAAACGTGATAATTCATAATTTGATAACGTTAAGCTATTACCAGATTTCTCTAAAAGTTCTGCATACTCTTGTTTCAAAGCAGGTAAGTCTCGACGTTGGATACTAACCTCCATTGTTTTAAGCCCTTCGAGATAATCCTTCTTCACCTGAGAAATATCATTATAGAGTTTTTCTAAACGGTGGCTATATTCTTCTAAACTTTCCTCGTGTCTAGCCATTTCTTCAGCCAACTGATCCTTCACTCTTCTCTTAGAATAAATATTAAGCTGAGCAAAGAGCAAAATAAAGAGGATGGAGTAGACAACCGTAATACTGCCTGCTAAATAAATAAAGAGGCCTGTGTAAGGAAAGATGTTACTAGCATAGAAAATAATTAAAGATAAAATAATATAAGCCAGAGTCACCCCAACCAATAAGCGTTGTCTAACTTGGTAAGTATGGTTATTTCCCATAACATTGAGAGCACCAAAGTCAATAAAGAACACTTTGACAATCAGATGAAAAATTGGGTAAATCAAGAGATAAGACAAAGCAATGAGTACTGGGGTGTCTTTGACCTGTAAATAATTAATTTGAAAAATCCATGGGAAAAAATAAAGTTGAAGCAGTTTCGAGGTGACTTCAACAAAAACCCACGGCAAAAAGGTGAAAAGAAAAGAATTCTTTTCACTACTTGATATTTTATTTAAGAAAAGATAGCAGAACAAAAGTGCTAAGAGCGACCCTGTAATGCCTCCAACAAATAGAGAGAGCAAGAGACTCCCTGCGATAAACCAGCATTTACTCTTCCAAGTTTTGAGCAAACCTGACATATCGTGACTAACAATTAAAATAGCCAATAGACGTAGAACCGTAAATAAAACGATCATCTCTAGACTCCCCCCCTTCCTTTCAAAAATCAACCTACTTTATTGTAACATAAATATATAATTTAGCGTCACTCCTATTAGAAAAAGCTAAAAATATAAAGCTATTTTTTCCTGATTAAGAACAATCTAACATCAGACGATTCCACATGTCCCCTACTTTTCATAAACATAAAAAAGAGCTTAGAAAAACTAAGCTCTTTAACTGACTCATTACCTCTTTTTATGGGTACATGCCAATAACGTAGTAGAAATACCAACCAAATCTTCTCATAATGCTCACTCCTCCCTAATTTTTATTACCAATCTATTATAAAACTAATTTAAACTTTTGAAAATGATGATATGGTTACGAAATATCATCATTATATTACAAATGTAGGCTTAGCAATTATCATATAATCATTGACATATCGCTTATGTGCATTCGAAAACCCAACAATTGTTGGGTTTGTTTTTATAGTGTTGCAAGAACTTGATCAATATGTTTGATTGATTTTTCACGTCCGAGCAAGAAAATAGTATCTGGCAATTCTGGACCGTGCATTTCTCCTGAAACAGCAATACGGATTGGCATGAAGAGATTTTTCCCTTTGATTCCTGTTTCTTTTTGAACAGCCTTAATTTGTGGGAAAATGTTTTCAACAACAAACTCATCATCAGACATAGCTTCGAGTTTGGCTTTAAAGGCTTTAAGTACTGTTGGTACTGTTTCACCAGCCATAACCTCTTTTTCAGCCTCTGTCAATTCTGGGAAATCTTCAAAGAAGAGATCTGTAAGAGGGACAATTTCTTCTGCTGCTGTCATTTGTGGTTTGTAGAGTTCCACTAATTTTTCAGCTTTATCTGTCAAACGACCAGCTTCTTCCAAGAAAGGTTTGCAAAGAGCAAAGACCTTATCGAAATCTGCATTCTTAATGTAGTCGTTACTCATCCAGTCCAATTTCTTCTGGTCAAAGGCCGCTGGTGACTTGCTTAGACGGTTTTCATCAAAAAGTTTAATGAGTTCTTCACGAGAAAAGATTTCGTCTTCACCGCCAGGATTCCAACCAAGAAGAGCAATGAAATTAAAGACTGCTTCTGGAAGGTAACCTTTTTTACGGTAATCTTCGATAAATTGAAGGGTGTTAGTGTCACGTTTAGACAACTTCTTACCAGTTTCAGAATTGATGATAAGGGTCATGTGTCCAAACTCAGGTGCTTCCCAACCAAGAGCTTCATAAACCATGAGTTGTTTTGGTGTATTGGCAATATGGTCATCTCCACGGATAACGTGTGAAATTTGCATATCATGGTCATCAACAACTACCGCAAAGTTGTAAGTTGGGTATCCATCTTTCTTCTGGATAACCCAATCACCACCGATATTACCACCTTCAAATTCGATATCTCCCTTAACGATATCATGCCATTTATAAATCCCTGACTCATTAACCGCCAAACGAACTGTAGGTACAATACCTGCCGCTTCACGTTCTGCGATGTAGGCAGCTTTTTCTTCTTCAGTCATGCCAAGGAACTCGTTAATGTAACGAGGAGTTTCACCAGCTGCTTCTTGACGTTCACGCTCTGCAGCTAACTCTTCTTCAGTTACGTATGACTTATAGGCTTTACCTTCTGCCAAAAGTTGATCAATATATTTTTGGTAAAGCGGTAAACGTTCTGATTGACGATAGTTTTCGTGTGTTTCAGGACTTTCATCCCAGTCAATTCCCAACCAACGCAAGTTATCAAGCTGTGAATGCTCACCATCTTCAACGTGACGTTTACGGTCAGTATCTTCAATACGGATAATAAATGTACCGCCATGATGACGTGCATAAAGGTAGTTAAACAATGCTGTACGAGCATTACCAATGTGTAGAAGCCCTGTTGGACTTGGTGCGTAACGAACGCGGATATCTTTAGCCAAGATAAATCTCCTTTTTTTGTTTCATTCTTCAGTCTTTGGATACCTATTGAGCCTAAAGTCCCTTCCTTAGGACTAACCTTAAGATGATAAGTACCAGTAGGCAACTCTATCCCCCAAACTTTCCAAATAAAAATCTAGAAGCGAGTACCAATCTTTCTTATTATATCACAATCTAGGGGTGGTTCGAGAAATTTTGTTAAAAAAACGACTACCTAAAGGTAGACGTTTTCGATAGATTACTTAACGTGTTTGGCAAGATCTTTTTGAGCTTTGTCATTAGATTTTGCTTTTTCTTTAAGCCAATCTTTATAAGCTGAATCGTATTGTTTCTTAGTCACAATATCATCTTGAGATTTAAGATACTTGAAGTAGTATGTAGAACCTTTATCACCGGCTTGAGCATAAGCTCCTGAGAATGGCTTAATACGAGAAATTACAGCGGCTGCACCGTTATAAGTAGTCGTTGGGATATAAAGTGCACTATCCGTCAACCATGCCTGAGCTTTTGCATATTTTTCATAACGAGCCGTCAAGTCTGTTGTTTCCTTAGAAGCATCATCAACCAATTGGTCATATTCTTTAAGACCTACTTTTTCAACCGCTTGACTATTTGGATTGTCATAACCCATGAAAGATTTAGTATTTTCACCATTTGTAGTCTTCAAGACATCAAGATAAGTTGATGGATCAAGGTAGTCAGGCTCCCAAGCCACACCTACTGACAAGTCCCAATCCTCTGCCGCTGCATTTGAAGCAGAGTAGGTAATGTTATAGAAATCATCAGTTGACAATTGATGAAGATCAAGTACAACATTATCTTTTCCAAGAGCTGATTCAATAGATTGTTTAAGTGACTGCACTTGGTTCACAAAGATTTTATTTGACTGATTGACAGGAACATCCAAATGGATTGGGAACTGAACCCCTTCTGCTTGAAGAGCTTCTTTGGCTTTAGCAAATTCAGCCTTAGCTTTTTCTGGATTATAAAGACCATCTTGACTATCTGCAAGATTCACACCAGACCACTCATCACCATAAGCTGGAAGTTGATCCATCACCATTGTTCCGAAGTCCTTACCATCTGCTTGAACAAAGTCTGGTTTAACAAAGATATTACGAACGGCAGTGCTTCCACCTTCCTTACCGTTAAGTTGTGCGGCGTAATTTGTACGGTCAATGGCAAAACCTAATGCTTGACGGAAATCTTTGTTAAGAAGAGCTGTCTTAGTTGATGTCTTTTGTTGATCATTTTCTTTAGATGTATGGTCATAAGTTTGACGATCGATATTAATACCGACACCTTCTACAGCTGCTCCAGGTTGTGTATAGAAAATATTGTCTTTGTACTGTTTTTCAACTTTAGAATAGTTTGAGCTAGTTGGGTATAGACGAGCTAAGTTATAGACTCCATCAGTGAAGTTACGTTCCAAGGATTCTTGGTCTGTACCATCATCGTAAGTCAATTTAACTGTATCAAAATAGACATTATCCTTATCCCAATAGTTTTCATTCTTGGTGAACTCAATAGAAGATTTCGTTGTCAAAGATTTAAGAAGATATGGACCGTTATAAAGAATAGATGTTGGGTCTGTTGACTTACCAAAGTCTTTACCTTTAGATTTCAAGAAATCTTCATTAACAGGCCAAGTAACAGAGTAGGTCAATTTTGAATTCCAGTAAGGTTCTGGTTGGCTAAGCGTATATTGCAAAGTGTAATCATCAACTGCTTTGATACCAACATTTGAGAAGTCCTTGTTGGCACCTGAAAGGTAATCATTCAAGCCCTTAACTGAGTTTTGTAGCAAATAAATCGCTTCAGAATTAGTATCAGCAGCATGCTTAAGACCTGTTACAAAGTCTTTAGCTGTTACATTGGCATATTCTTCACCGTCTGAAGTGTACCATTTGACACCCTTACGAATCTTGTAAGTATATGTCAAACCATCTTGAGAAACAGACCAGTTTTCAGCGACAGAAGGTTTTAGATTCCCATATTGGTCATTTTCAAACAAACCATCAACACCGTTACTAACGGCTGTCGTCATGTTTTTCTTATTTGTAGAAACATAGTCTAGGGTTGCAGGATCGCCACCGTAAACATAATTATAAGTCTTACCAGACGTCTTACTTGATGACGAGCAAGCCGTTAAAACACCTACAGATAACAGGCCTACGGTTGCTAGTAAAAATACCTTACTCTTTTTCATTCATTGCCTCCTTAATTCGCAACGTAAAAAGTTCAAAATCAATAATTATGTGTATACGCTTAAATTATACCATAAATTCGAAAAAGCAGCACTACTTTCTGAATATTTTTTATTTTCTACTCAAATTTCGTGTCTAGAGTAAGAAAAAAACCTATCCGAAGATAGGTTTTTTACTACTCTTACAATGAGTTAGGATCAACTTTGATACCAGCACCTTGTGTAGTAGTGATTGAAAGGTTTGTGATGTAAGTACCTTTCGCTGTAGCTGGTTTAGCTTTTTGGATTGCATCGTTAAATGCTTTGAAGTTTTCAACCAATTTTTCAGTTTCGAATGAAACTTTACCGATGATAGCTTGTACGTTACCTGCTTTATCAGCACGGTAAGTGATTTTACCACCTTTAGACTCTTCAACTGCTTTAGCAACGTCCATAGTTACTGTACCAGTTTTAGGGTTTGGCATCAAGTTACGTGGTCCAAGGACACGTCCAAGACGACCAACGATTGCCATCATATCTGGTGTTGCAACAACAACGTCAAAGTCAAGCCATCCACCGTTGATTTTAGCAACGAGTTCGTCTTCACCAACGAAGTCAGCACCTGCTGCTTTAGCTTCTTCAGCTTTAGCACCACGAGCAAATACAAGAACGCGTTGAGTTTTACCAGTACCGTTTGGCAATACCATTGCTCCACGGATTTGTTGGTCAGCTTTCTTAACGTCGATGTTAAGGTTGTATGATACTTCAACAGTAGCATCGAATTTTGCGAAGTTAGTTTCTTGTGCAAGAGCTACAGCTTCTTCTACGCTGTAAGCTTTTGTGCTGTCGATTTTCTCAAGAGCAGCACGCATTTGTTTGCTTTTTTTAGCCATGTTAATTATTTCTCCTTGTGTAATGTGGTCATAACGACTTTCATCTTCCACGTCACTCAGCGAAGTGAGACGACGTCTGTGGTTTTCTTGTTAACTGAATTAGTCAGTAACAGTGAATCCCATTGAACGTGCAGTACCTTCGATCATACGCATAGCTGATTCGATGTTTGCAGCGTTCAAGTCAGGCATTTTAGTTTCAGCAATTTCTTGTACTTGTGCACGAGTTACTGAAGCAACTTTAACTGAGTTTGGAGTACCTGAACCTTTTTCAACACCTGCAGCTTTTTTCAAAAGAACAGCAGCTGGTGGTGTTTTAGTGATGAAATCAAATGATTTATCTTCATACACAGAGATAACAACTGGGATGATCATACCAGCTTGATCAGCTGTACGAGCGTTAAACTCTTTAGTGAATCCCATGATGTTGATTCCGGCTTGACCAAGAGCTGGTCCAACTGGTGGAGCTGGAGTCGCTTTACCAGCAGGAATCTGAAGTTTTACGATGTTTTCGACTTTTTTAGCCATTTTGTAATTTCCTCCTATTGTGGTTTTGGCGGTAAGTAAGTTTTGTTACCTCCCACAAGTATGTTTTTACATACCTTATCTATTATACAGAAATTCTTTTTAGATGCAAGAATTTCTTATTAAGTTTAGGAAAAAATTTACATAAAGGACTTTTCGAGGTAAAATAGACTTATGATTCTATATAAATTCTTTGCTATAGCTTTTTTGATTTTAACACCTATCTTTGCTTTTATCATCCACCGATTCTTTAGTTTAAAATACCTCGGGCTTAATTTTGCTGACCTTACCTTCCCACTTTATTTTATTGAGGTGGTTGCTGTGTCAGCCCGTTTCTTCACCCATAGCTTTCTGCCTTACATCACTATCTTATTATCCTTGGCGGCTATAATTATCACAATTCAGATGCTAAGAAAAACACAATCTTTCAAGTTTAAACGTTTTCTTAAGTTATTCTGGCGTATCAGCTTTTTTATCACCAGTCTTTTCTATTTAGGGACTGTGATTCTCATTTTTATCGTTTCTTAAAAACTAGATTAACTCAGCATTTATATTTTATGCTGAGTTTTTTTATGTCAAACCATGAAAAAAGCAGGCAATCATGCCTGCTAAACTTTTCGGTATTAGGGATGAACTTGAGTCATTCGACCAGTATCTACATCATAAACCGCACCGGAGATGATAACATCCTCAGGGATAAGCGGTGACTGACGAAGAATAGCCATATCTTCACGAACACTCTCTTCTACATCTGTGAATGGAAGAAAATCTTGATCAGAAACATCAACACCAAGTTCTTTATTGAGATAGGCGGTAAACTCATCGTTCTTAAAGGTCTGAGCACCACAATCTGTATGGTGAAGAACTACGATTTCTCGTGTCCCCATCTGTTGTTGAGAAATGACCAAAGAACGAATCATATCTTCCGTCACACGACCACCCGCATTACGTAAAATATGAGCGTCACCTAGGGCCAACCCCAAAGCCTGAGCAACGTGAAGGCGTGAATCCATACAAGTCACAATAGCCACCTTAGTCTTTGGTCTCAAGGGAAGATGGGCTGTCCCGTGGAGGTCAACATAGGCTTTGTTGGCATTGAGAAAGTTTTCAAAATAAGACATAATAACTCACTTTCTAATGAAGAAAATAATTTGACTATCAAATTATTTACACACTATCTTATCATCTTTTTACTAACTTGTCAGCTATTGAGTTCGCAACATAAAAAAGGAGAATAAATGCTAACAAGCATCCATCCTCCTTCAATTTATATTATGAACGTTTTGGCAAGTATCTATTAAGCAAGCCTGCAAAGGTTTGAAGATTGAGACTTTGAACATAAATTTCACCTGTTCCTCTAAAGGTATTCACAACACCCTCTCCTGTCCCAATAGACTGCCAGAAACCATTTTCCAGGTGAATATTATAATCAAGTGTCTGACTCCAGGCAACGACATGAGCATTATCAATAGTCACTTCTTGATTGTTTAGCTCAATTTTTTTAATAGAGCCATAAGCATTTGCCAAGAGAGTTCCTTGGCCTTGGGTAGTCATTACAAAGAAACCACCCTGACCACCAAAAAGAGCCTTACCAACAGACTGAAGCTCCATTGTATAGTAAGCTGTGCCATCAAGTGCTAGAAAGGCACCGTCGTTTAGTCGGTACTGTTTTTCACCTAAATAAAGTGGAATCACTTGACCTGGAGAATCAGGGGCCAAGGCTATATAGCCGTTATTGGACTGCGAGACAACCTGAGTAATAAAGCTACTTTCGCCCGAAACCATTGAACGCCCAACTGCTTTTACAAAGCGACCTAAACCTGATCCACTGGCATTTAATTTGGTACTCAGTGTCACATTCGGTGTGTGATATACCATACTGCCACGCTGGATAAAGACTGTTTCACCTTGATTAAGAGATAACTCTACTAGCGGGAATTGCATATTGCTGTCTGTAAAAAATTGCATAATAAATACCTCCCTATTCTTAAGAAAAGTATAGCATCGAACAGGTACTTTTGCAAGCGCTTCCAAACACTTGTTTTGAGGCCTCTTTTTAAGAAAAGACTTTTTTGAGTACTTCTCCTACCGTCGTGACCCCAATAACCTGGATACCTTCTGGAATCTTCATGCCATGAAGCGAATTTTTAGGAGCATAAATCTTAGTAAAACCTAATTTAGCAGCCTCATTAATACGCTGTTCAATGCGAGTTACTCGGCGAATCTCTCCAGTCAACCCAATTTCTCCTATAAAAGCTTCTTGTGGATTGGTTGGAAGCTCCTTGTAACTAGAAGCAATCGCAACGGCTACAGCAAGGTCAATAGCTGGCTCGTCTAATTTGACACCACCAGCCGATTTGAGATAGGCATCTTGATTTTGGAGAAGAAGGCCACAACGTTTCTCTAAAACAGCCATAATGAGGCTGACACGGTTAAAGTCCAGTCCCGTCGTTGTCCGCTTGGCATTACCAAAGACGGTTGGTGTCACCAAGGCTTGAACTTCAGCTAAGATAGGTCTGCTACCTTCCATTGTCACAACAATGGCAGAACCTGTAGCACCGTCTAGGCGTTCCTCTAAGAAAACCTGGCTAGGATTTAGCACCTCTACCAAACCACCAGACTGCATCTCAAAAATCCCAATCTCATTGGTTGAACCAAAACGGTTTTTGACTGCTCGTAAAATACGGAAGGTATGATGACGTTCCCCCTCAAAATAGAGCACAGTATCCACCATGTGTTCCAACATACGTGGTCCAGCCAGCTGTCCCTCCTTGGTCACATGCCCAACAATAAATGTGGCAATGTTATTGGTTTTGGCAATCTGCATGAGTTCAGCAGTGACTTCACGAACCTGAGATACAGAACCTTGAACGCCAGAAATCTCTGGACTCATAATGGTCTGAATAGAGTCGATAATGAGGAAATCGGGTTTTATGGCCTCTACTTGACTGCGAACGGCTTGCATATTGGTCTCAGCATACAGATAAAATTCGTTATCAATATCGCCTAAACGTTCACTCCGCAATTTGATTTGCTCGGCAGATTCTTCTCCAGATACATAGAGGACTGTTCCCTTGTTAGCCAGTTGCGTTGACACCTGTAAGAGAAGGGTTGATTTCCCTATCCCTGGATCTCCTCCAATAAGAACCAGACTGCCCGGAACCACACCGCCACCTAAAACACGGTTAAACTCGTCCATATCAGTCTTTATGCGGGCATAATTGATTGAGGATACTTCTTTTAATTTAGTTGGTTTAGACTTTTCACCCGTCAAACTGACACGGGCATTTTTTACCTCCTGCACCTCAACCTCTTCTTCAAAAGAGGACCAAGAAGAACAGTTGGGACAGCGCCCTAGATATTTGGGTGAATTGTAGCCACATTCTCGACAAACAAAAGTTGATTTTTTCTTTGCTATGATAATTCTCCTTCTACGATTACTCCGACAGAATGCCACTTATGCAATGTTTTTGTAAATTTCTTCTGGTTGGCAACTCCGACAGCGGACAAATCGACAGAAACCTGATAATTCTCCTTGACAGCTGCCAAAATGGAAGCCTTGACACAGCCATTGCCATCTACCCCTATAAACTCTATGCTTTTAGCACCATTTCCCTCTAAAAAATCTTTTAAATCTGAATTAGTAAAGCAAGAAGCCCGACGCTTCTCAAAGATACGAGAAGATACAAGCAGCAAGCCGGTCGCAAATTTCTTCTTTCTATCTTTTCTCTCCCAGAAAAAACGATTGAGAATATAGATAACCCGGTCACTGGGATAGCTGGCAATTTTGTCATTTACAGCTACAATCAGTTCTTCATGATATGCTTTTCCTACAGCAACATAATCTGACTGCATATCGATTACTAACAAATAATCTGCCACTTTGCTTCCTCTACTGTCCAGTCGATCCAAAGCCACCTGTACGAACACCATCAGCTTCGTCTCCATCTACAATCAAGAAGGGCATAAAGACACCTTGAACGATGCGTTCGCCAACTTCAAGAGTCACGGGCTGATTAGTAATATTTTTCATCTGGGCGAAGATATGACCTTCATTTCCTGGATTTCCATAGTAATCGCCGTCAATAACGCCAACTGAGTTAATCAAGACCAGACCTTTTTTGCGAGGGTTTGATGAACGGTCATAGAGATAGAGAACCTCACCAGGTTGCATGTAAGCCTTAACACCTGTTGGGACGAGAACAATTTCCCCAGGAGCAATGACAATGTTCTCTGCCACCTTTAAGTCATAACCTGCAGCATGGGCTGTCTCACGTTTTGGAAGCAATTCCTGATTGTTATAGGTTGATACGAGTTCAAATCCACGAATTTTTGTCATTATTTTTCCTTTCGATACATCTATTGACTAGTATTTGTATAAACTAGCCATGCTAGCTTCAGACTTTTAAATCTATCCTATTATAATCTATTCGAAATAAGATGACAAAGGTAATAGTCTAATCACTTTCTCATTAAACGAAGATTGACTTTTAACCAGGAAAACGCTAACATAGTACTAGATATAATACTTTTAAGGAGAATTGTCATGAAATTCATCGGACTTGTTGGTACGAATTCAAAACGTTCAACTAATAGACAATTATTGCAATATATTCAGAAACATTTTGCAGATAAGGCAGACATCGAACTTGTTGAAATCAAAGACCTTCCTATCTTTAACAAACCCGCTAACAAGAAATTGCCAGAAAGTGTCCTTGAAATCGTTAAAAAAATCGATGAAGCTGATGGTGTTATTATTGGAACACCTGAGTATGACCACTCAATTCCTGCCGTTCTCATGAACGCTTTAGCTTGGGTATCATACGGCGTTTTCCCTCTTTTGAATAAGCCAGTTATGATTACAGGGGCATCTTACGGAACACTCGGGGCTTCTCGTGCACAGTTACAACTTCGTCAAATCTTGAATGCTCCAGAAATCAAAGCTAATGTGCTTCCAGACGAATTCTTACTTTCACATTCCCTACAAGCTTTTGATAGCAATGGTGATTTAGTCGACCTTGATGTCATCAAAAAACTAGATGCTATTTTCGATGACTTCCGTCTCTACGTCAAAATTACTGGTAAACTCTCACATGCTACAGAGTTGCTACATAAAGAAGCTGAAGACTTCGACTGGGAAAGCCTATAGGACAGGAGAATAGAAACTATGAAATTTGTTGGACTCGTTGGAGCAAATTATGACCAATCATATAACCGTAAACTGCTCGAATTTATCAGAAGACATTTTAAAATAAAATTTGAACTTGAAGTTTTGGAAATTGATGAAGTTCCTATGTTTAACCAAGATGAAAAATGGGATGACAGCTTCCAACTTCGCTTACTTAATAACAAAATTACACGCGCTGACGGTGTTATCATTGCAACACCTGAACATAACCACACTATCTCTGCAGCACTTAAGTCAGTTTTAGAGTGGCTCTCATTCGAAGTGCACCCATTTGAAAACAAGCCTGTAATGATTGTTGGTGCTTCTTACTACGACCAAGGAACTTCACGTGCCCAAGTGCATTTGCGTAAAATCCTTGAAGCACCTGGTGTCAATGCCTATACACTTCCAGGTAATGAATTCTTGCTTGGAAAGGCTAAAGAAGCCTTTGACCTTGAGGGGAACATTACTAACGAAGGTACTATTAACTTTCTTGAACAATGCTTAGATAATTTCATCCAATATGTAGGAGTGGTTTCTAAATTGAAAAAACCAAAACCAATTGAACCTGAAGACTTGGATTGTAACAACCCAATCGCTACAACTGTTACCGAAGTTGATCCTGACGATCCAGAGTGGGTAGAAAAAGTAGCTGAAATCACTGGTGCGGTATCTGGTGATACCTACGTGAAATTGGACCACGGTATTTTGACGGTTAATCAAATTGACATGTTCCTCAAGGCTATGCCATTTGAATTGACCTATGCCGATGATAACAACCAGTTCCTCTACTACAATAACGCCCATCAAGATCCTGACACTATGTTTGCTAAACGTGTACCACCTCAATCTGGTAGCCGTATGTCAACTGTTCACGGCTCACTTCCACCAGCTCGTATGAAAAATGTAGAATGGGTTATCGGTACACTTCGTAATGGTAACCAAGAATATGTTCGTACGATTGTTCCAGGGTCACCTGAAGGAGTTATCAATACGCACAACTATCAGGCTATGTACTATGATGATGGTTCTTATGCAGGAATCAATGAAATCGTCTTTAACTTTAAACCATGGCTTGACTGGTATCTCGAAACAACTGGTCAACGCCTTGTCGGAGGAAGCGGTCCTTTTGCACCAGCTGCAGCTAGTCATGGCGGTAGCGACGCCACATCTGGTGCATCAGATGCGGGTGGTCACGGCGATGCATCTTCAGCCGCAGATGCCACATCCGGAGCATCCTCATATTAAGACTTGGAAAAGTTGGGACAACTGTCCTGACTTTTTTTCATGGTCATCTTAGATTTATTTTCACTCGAGCTTGCGCATTTGCCCATGCTCCATGCCACACATTTTAGAGGTAAACCTATGTCTCAATTTAAAGAAAAAGTATTCGCTGCCTGCGCTAAAAAAGAAGCTCTCTTTGACGAAAGTCTGGGGCGCTATGCCTTGCGCTCTATGCTTGCTGGAGCTTATCTTACTATGTCAACTGCTGTAGGAATTATTGGTGCGGATGTTATCGCTACAGGTATTCCAGCCCTTTCTCGTTTTGTCTTCGCCTTTATCTTTGCCATCGGACTGGTCTTCGTTCTCATATTCAATGGAGAGTTGGCTACTTCAAACATGATGTTCCTGACCAGTGGTGCCAATTATGGTAAAATCAAATGGAGCAAGGTGTGTGCCATCCTCCTCTACTGTACCTTCTTTAATTTTGTCGGTGCCCTTATCTTGGCCTGGTTCTTCAACCAATCCTTCTCTTTCCAACATTTGACTGACAAGAGTTTCTTAGTTACTGCTGTCTCAACCAAGCTTGGAAAAACAGATTGGATGAACTTTACAGAAGGTATTACAGCTAATATGTTCGTTAATATTGCCATCTTGGGCTACATGCTCCTCAAAGAAGAATCTGCTAAAATTTTCATTGCGCTATCAGCTATCTTTATGTTTGTATTTTTGATTAATGAACACTTGATTGCTAACTTTGCCTCTTTCATGTTGCTCGGTTTCAACGGTGTGCGTGATGCTGTGGATAATTTCACTTTGGCAAATATTCTACGTCAGTGGGTAGTCGTTTTCTTCGGTAACTGGATTGGCGGAGGTATTTTCATTGGTTTGGCATACTCTTGGCTCAATAAAACTAAAACACCTCACATTGATTAGGAGACCACATGCGTCAAAAGACATTCATCAAACAAACCAGCCTAGCTATTCTACTGTATTTTATTTGCCTAGCCCTTGCAGTTGCTATTGATTTAATCTTTTTCAAAGTCAAAAATATGTATCATACACCTGCCTTAGCGGCTATCTTTGCAGGCTGGGTCTACTTGGGGCTTATCAGAAAGACAAAACAATTTGGAGCGATTACCTGTCTGGGTATCTTTATGTCCCTCTTCTTCTTTGCTTCTGGGCACTTTGTTCTAGCCTTTCTTCCTAGCTTTCTGGCTGGCCTTGTCGCTGACTTTCTAGCTAAGAAAGGGAACTATGAGAATAGTAAACTTAATTTACTTTCCTATATGATCTTTTCCCTAGGGAACTTAGCACCCATTATCACCATGTGGCTTGCGCCCAAAGCTTATATCGCACAGCTCCTAGCCAAAGGGAAAACTCAAGATTATGTCAATCAAGTTATGGTTCCCTTTACAGCCAGTCATGTCTTAATCCTGATTGGAGGAACGCTCATGGCTGCTCTCATTGGGGGCTACATTGCCCAAAATTGGCTGAAAAAATAAATAGCCATCAGCCCTCCTAACAGAGAGTACAAGACAAACATGCTTTTCTTATGTTATAATGAGAAAGAATACAGTCTTTTTCTACTTTGTTAGAAAGGACCTAAAGGGAGACCTAATGATGAAAAAACAAAAAATCGCTGTCTTGGGCCCTGGTTCATGGGGAACTGCCCTTGCTCAGGTACTCAACGACAACGGACACGAGGTTCGTATTTGGGGAAACATCCCTGAACAAATTGATGAAATTAACGAGAAACACACCAATACCCGCTACTTCAAGGATGTGGTTTTAGATGAAAACATTAAAGCCTACAAAGAGCTATCTGAAGCCCTAGATAGTGTCGACGCTGTTCTCTTTGTTGTTCCAACCAAGGTTACTCGCTTAGTTGCTAAGCAAGTTGCTGAACTTTTGGACCACGAAGTTGTTGTCATGCATGCTTCAAAAGGTTTGGAACCTGGAACACACGAACGCCTTTCAACAATCCTTGAAGAAGAGATTCCTAAGGAACTTCGTAGTGAGATTGTTGTCGTATCTGGTCCAAGCCATGCTGAAGAAACTATCGTTCGCGATATCACTTTGATTACAGCAGCATCTAAGGATCTTGAAGCGGCACGCTATGTCCAAGGTATTTTCAGCAATAGCTACTTCCGCCTCTACACCAATTCAGATGTGATTGGTGTTGAAACAGCTGGTGCTCTTAAAAACATTATCGCGGTAGGTGCTGGTGCCCTCCACGGTATGGGATATGGGGACAATGCCAAGGCAGCCGTTATTACTCGTGGACTTGCGGAAATTACTCGTCTTGGTGTGAAACTTGGGGCTGATCCTTTGACTTACAGCGGTCTATCTGGGGTTGGTGACCTTATTGTTACAGGAACTTCTATCCATTCACGTAACTGGCGTGCTGGGGATGCGCTCGGTCGTGGAGAAAAGCTAGAAGACATTGAACGTAACATGGGAATGGTTATCGAGGGTATTTCAACTACAAAGGTTGCCTACGAAATCGCCCAAGAACTCGGCGTCTACATGCCAATTACAACAGCAATCTACAAATCTATCTATGAGGGTGCTGATATCAAGGAATCTATTCTCAATATGATGTCCAATGAATTGCGCTCTGAAAATGAATGGGATAAAAAATAAAAATCTAAGGAGTTCTCATGAAGAATCAAAAAGTTAGAAAAGCTATCATCCCCGCTGCAGGACTCGGAACACGCTTTTTACCAGCTACTAAGGCCTTGGCCAAAGAAATGTTGCCAATCGTTGACAAACCAACCATCCAATTTATCGTTGAAGAAGCCCTCAAATCAGGTATCGAAGATATCTTGGTGGTCACTGGTAAGTCAAAACGTTCTATCGAAGACCACTTTGATTCAAACTTCGAGTTAGAATACAACTTGGAACAAAAAGGTAAGACAGACCTGTTGAAATTGGTTAATGATACCACTGCTATCAACCTCCACTTTATTCGTCAAAGCCATCCACGTGGTCTCGGAGATGCTGTTCTTCAAGCCAAAGCATTTGTCGGAAATGAACCATTCGTTGTCATGCTTGGTGACGACCTCATGGATATCACTAATGACAAAGCAGTACCTTTGACTAAGCAGCTCATTAACGACTATGAGGAAACGCACGCATCAACCATTGCAGTTATGCCTGTACCTCACGAAGAAGTGTCTTCTTATGGTGTCATCGCCCCTCAAGGCAAAGGTGAAAATGGACGTTATAGCGTTGAAACTTTCGTTGAAAAACCAAATCCAGAGGATGCACCAAGTGATCTTGCTATCATCGGGCGTTACCTTCTAACACCTGAAATTTTCGGTATTTTGGAAACTCAAGAACCAGGTGCTGGAAATGAAGTCCAATTGACTGATGCTATCGATACACTTAACAAGACACAACGCGTCTTTGCTCGCGAATTTACTGGAGACCGTTATGATGTCGGTGACAAATTCGGATTCATGAAAACATCAATCGATTACGCACTTAAACATCCTCAAGTTAAAGATGACCTCAAGCAATACCTCATTGACTTGGGCCACAAACTTGAAGGCAAAGCAGCTAAAAAAGACTAATATAAAAACCATCGAATGTCAGGTTCGATGGTTTTTTCATATAATTTAAAAATAAGTAAATCCTAGAAGAATCAGCAATAGTAAAATGTAAGTTAAAAGAGCTGTAAAACGCCAACCTTTACTAAATAAGCGACTTTCAACCTTGTTAGCCAAAAAGATAGCTGCAAGAGCACCACCAACTAAACCACCGAGATGGCCTGTAATCCCAACACTAGGTGTAAAAAGGTTGAAAATTAAGTTAATGATAATCAAAGCCAAGTAATTGCGACCTAACTGATTAAGTAAAGGACTATGACTATAATAGCCAAGAATCACAACAGCCGCAAAAAGTCCAAACAAGGATGTCGAAGCGCCAGCCGCAATAACATTAGGCGTAAAAAGTAAGGTAAAGGCATTTCCCATAACACCAGCCAACAAATAGAGCCCTAGAAAACGTAGAGTCCCAAAAATCTGCTCAGCCATTTTCCCCATAAAGTAAAGGGCAAGCATATTAAATAGAAAATGCTCAACACCTATATGCACAAAAATTGGTGTTACAAGACGCCAGAGGTTCAGTGGGCTGTACTGAACAAAAGCACCGTACATAGCCCCCATCTTAAAGAGGCTCAAAGGCGAGGTCGCTTGAAAGCCATTTAAGAGATATTGACAGATGAAAGTCAGCGTCGTAAGCCCCAACAATAGATAGGTTGCTGGGTATTTCTTCCACTCATTTACTTGCATGTAACGACCTCCTTAACAGGTATATCATAGCTATCTGGTTGAAAATCATGTTTCTGGCAAGGATAAACCGTACTAACGGTCTCCCCTTCAAAATCAGACAAATAGCGGTCATAGTAACCTGCTCCGTAACCAATACGGTAGCCTTCATCATTGAAAACTACTCCTGGCACATGAATCAAATCAATCTCTGATTTATCCACAGCCAAATCAGACGCAGGTTCCATCAAGCCAAAAGAGGTTGCAACAAGATTATCTGGATCATAATCCACAAAAATCATTCGACCTTGTTTATATGTTTTAGGAATCAACAGTCGTTTACCATCCTTTAAAGCCTGATTGATTAAAAGACTGGTATCATATTCATGAGGAAAAGACAAATAAGTCGCAATCACCTGGGCATCTTTATAAGCAGGTAAGGCAATCAATTGCTCCAAAAGATGTTTATCTATCTTAGCCTTAGTCTCAGGTTCTTGTGAAGTTAACTGAGCCAAGACTGTTTTTCTAAGTTCATTTTTCATAGGTTTATCATATCAAAAAAGCTACCAAAAGTCAGACTTGGTAGATTTTTTAGCTGTATCAACTATGGTTAGGCTTCTGCCTTGTGTTTAAGGAATTTTCCAATTTCAGCCACTGCAAAAGCGAGGGCATCTTCATTTGGACTCATCTTAGGATGGTGAAGTGCATATGGCGTGTCAATTCCCAACCAGAACATGACACCAGGAACCTTACTAAGCAAATAACCAAAGTCCTCTCCAGTCATAGCTGGTGGACAATCAATCAGGTTAACCTCTGGGCTATCATCAAAGAAAGCCATCAACTCTTTGGCCAAGGATGGATTATTTTCCACAGGAAGATAACCACCTTGTTTCAACATGATATCCACTTCCATACCAAAGCTAGCTGCCACGCCTTCTGCAATCTGACGCACGCGCTTCTGGATAAGGAGACTCATTTCCTGAGTAAGGGTACGAATAGTTCCATAAACCTCTGCAGTTTCAGCGATAACATTGTTAGTAGTTCCTGCATGGAAAGAACCAAAGGTAACTACCCCACCCTGGATAGGGTCAACATTACGACTGACAATTGTTTGCACCTGAGTAATAAAGTAAGAAGCTGCTACAAGGGCATCATTGGCCTCATGTGGAAAGGCCGCATGTCCACCTTTCCCCTTGAAAGTAACGAGGACTTCACAAGTCCCAGCAAAAAGGGTGCTTGTGTTAGTCGCAATATCACCTACCTTGAAATCTGGACGGACGTGGAGGCCATAGAACTCATCTGGCAACCAGTCTCCAAAGGCACCATCCTCATACATAAGCATACCACCAGCTTCATTTTCTTCAGCCGGCTGGAAGAGGAAGAGCATGTTATTTTTAGGCTGTACTTGAAGCATCTGGTCCAAAAGACCAAGTGCTGTGGTCATGTGCATATCGTGTCCACAAGCATGCATACGACCTTCATGAGTAGACTTGAAGTCAAGACCGGTTTCCTCTACGATTGGGAGACCATCAATATCTGTACGCCAACCAATAGTCTTTTCAGGAGCATGCCCGTGAAGATAGACAAGAATCCCTGTACGCCAAGTACGTTGCTCCACAAAGTCCTTACCTTCAGTCATTTCAGCAATACGCTCTAAGAGATAAGCCTGAGTTTTAAATTCTTCCAAACCAATTTCAGGAATTTGGTGAAGGTCTCGTCTGATTTTAATTAAATCAAGTGTCATGTTTTTATCCTTTTTATTTGTCTTATTTTATAGAGAATCTAGAAATAGAGGCCTTACAGGCCTCTACTATCAATATGTTACAAGTTACGCAAAGCGTCTTCGAGTGCTGTTTTTTGTTGTGTTTTTTCATCAATTTCCTTGATGATACGAGCTGGAACACCAGCTACAACCACATTTTCAGGAACATCTTGAGTAACGATAGCTCCAGCAGCAACGACTGAACCGTTACCAACTTGAACACCTTCAATAACAACAGCATTAGCACCAACAAGAACGTTGTCACCGATACGAACTGGGTCTGCTGAAGCTGGTTCAATCACACCAGCAAGGACTGCACCCGCACCAATGTGGCTGTTTTTACCGACAGTAGCACGGCCACCAAGGATAGCACCCATATCAATCATAGTACCAGCACCAATTTCAGCACCGATATTGATTACAGCCCCCATCATAACGACAGCATTGTCTTCGATAGTTACTTGGTCACGGATGATAGCGCCTGGTTCGATACGTGCATTAAGGTAACGTTTATCAAGCAATGGAACAGCTGAGTTACGGCCATCTTGTTCCACAACATAGTCCTTGTTTTCAGTCAAATTCGCAAGAAGTGGTTCGATATCTTTCCAGTCTCCGAAAAGAACGTTACCAAGTTTAGTGACAGAAGCTGGAACAGCAGTTGCCAATTCCCCTTCAAAAGTTACTTTAACATTCGTTTTCTTTTCAGCATTACCGATAAAAGCGATAATTTCTTGTGCAGACATTTTTTGTGCAGTCATGAGATTCTCCATTCACATAAAGTTAGGAATTATTATACCAAAAATTCTGATAATTGTCTTTGCTTTTGCCAAATACAGTGTATTTTTATGTAAAATTGGTCTTTAGAGTCTCTATATCAGTAATCACTCGGTCTGGCTTGATTGGGGAATTCTCCAGTTCTCGACGAGAATAAGGGAAGGTATTGAGCAAGATACTATCGATCCCAACTGCTTCAGCCACAGCAATATCAGTCGTCAAGTCATTTCCAACCATGACAGTCTCAGACGGGTTTAACCCATGATCATCCAAAGCTTGCTTTAAAAATTCAGGTTGGGGCTTACAGATACCGGCATCCGAAGACAAGTAAATAGCATCAAAATAAGGTCTTAACGCCATTAGATCAATCTCAGCGTTAGTAAAGGCTGCTTGAGCATTAGACAAGAGATAAATCCGACATCCCTGCTCTTTTAGAAAGGCTAGAACCTCCTTAGTATGAGGATAAGCCGTCAAATGTTTGCGAGATAAGACGCGAAAGACCATGGCTATCAAATTTCCCCAATCGTCCGGCTGATTAGAGTTACTAGACTGAGGCCGAGCATCTACATAAAGCTGGTTAAAAATGTGGGCTAAATCAATTTCTGGATAAGCAACTCCTTTGAGCTCTATTAACTCCTTACGGGCCTGATCCACGCGCTTAGCATAAGCCTTTTTAAGAACATCACCTTCATAAGCCGCTCCATAAGCTTGATATAGTTGGCCTAGTTTATCCCATAACACAGGATCCTTCTCATCGGTTAGGATATCAACCAAGGTACCATAAAAATCAAAAATGTAGTTCTTATAGGCTCTATTTTTCATCGCTTTTTACCCATTACTGAAACTTTCTTACTTATTGCTCTCATCATACACCTTTTAGGAAGACCAAACAAGCTAACTGAGACATTTTCCCATCAAAAAAATCCCAACGACTGTTAGGATTGCTTATCATCTCTAATACGGCCAATCAGCAGTTCTCCCGCAACGGTTAATTGCGTCACTGAAGTCAAGTCCAAAGTCTCCTTATTGGCATGGAAGAAAAGAGGTGTCATCTCGGCAAATGTTTGAACATGCTCTGATGGCATAGACCAAGTCTTAGCAATCGTCACACGCTCCAAAAGGTCACAGGACTCTTGAAAATGTTCCAGAACATCCTGGTTCGAATAAGCCTGCGCCTCCGGTAACAATTGGCGAAACTCTTTAAGATGATCCTCATGAGGAATAACCTTAAAAACCAAGCCATGATCAGACAAAAGTCGTCCAAATTCTTGATAATTAGCTGGTGAAAAAATATCTAAAATCACATCAATACTGTGTTCACGTAAAGGCAATTGAGCCAAATCGCCAACAAACCAAGCTACGTTTTTCTGAGGATTTTGACGAGCAGCAAGAAGGATAGAATCCTTAGACAAATCAAAGGCCATGAAATCCTTGTCAAACTCTTGAGCCAACTGACGGCTATAATAGCCCTCACCACAAGCGACATCTAGAACGTGAGAGTGTCTAGGAAGGTCACGCAAGCGCTCTGAAATCACCTCCAGGATTGGATCGTAATAACCTGCTGCAAGAATCTGACTCCTCTTTTCAAAAGAAGTCATATCATAGTGCTTATCTCCCTTAGTCTGTCTCAAAAAATTGACAAAGCCCTGCTTGGCGATATTAAAGGTATGCCTATTCTGACAAACCAAGCTAGACAAATCCAAATGCATTGGCGCTTGACAGATAGGACAAGCAAAAAGACTCTCTTGATCTTTAAAAACACTAAATTTGGCCATAAATCCTCCTCGACACAAAAAAAGAGCACACACCTGAAATCGCTTAGGGCTGCTGGATTCCTCCCCTGACCCGCTTCACGCACAGATGTTGCTCCGAAAAATATTATACCATAAATTGCAGTGATTGCAAGTAGAGAACTTATGATAAGACTAGCTAGACCTATCCCCTATCAATCCCTATTATTTCCTTCGGTCAGTCTAAACTTCGATAAAACATAAGACTTACCATGGTGACATTTATGTCACTACTTTTTTATTTCTCGACACCTTATAATAAATCCATAGCTTGAGGAAAGCACCAAAAGCTAGTGACATGGCTGACTTTATTGAAAGGAGAAGTCCTATTTAACATATCTCTTAACTCGTGGTGAGAGGGTATGAGATTTAAAGACTCACCAAAAATAAAAAAAGGAAAATGACAATGATTAACAAAGAAATGAAGGTAGCTGAGCTAGCCTCAGTAACAGGAGGCGGATGGAAGACCAACCTTGCCATTGGAGGGCTCTGCCTAGCTTCAGGACCTATTGGAACTATGGTATGCCTTGGAGCCTACAATGGCTACATGGACTCTGCGCGATAAAAGAAAGGACATATGAACAATGACTAAGACCATTAACAATCGTAAAAACATGACTACTCAAGAACTTGAAGCTGTATCAGGTGGAGTAGTTCCTTGGGCCGCTATTTCTGTTGGCATCGCTGCTGCAAAACTGACTTATGACCTTAGCTATGCTGCAGGTAAGTCTTTCTATAACCTCACCCACTAACTAACAGAACTCAGCTGACATCTCAAAGATTTTGAGGATGATAACTCATGAAACATACAAAAAATCAAACAAATGATACTACTGCTAATCAATCACCTAAAACGAATAACTATTTACTCGTAAAAATAGCTTTAGCTGGAATTATCAGTAGCCTACTTCTGATACTCCTAATCAACCTTATCTTTCATGTACGATTAGGAACACCAATTATTGATACTAATTTGAAGTCCGCTTTTGGTACTCTGATTCTCTTTATGCCTATTTTTCTTTTAACAAGAGAGAAAGAAAAAAATAAAGTATAGAAAGAGTGACCTAAATTGCTTTCAGGAAAACAAAAACCCATCTTCCATTAAAAAGTGCAAGGCCCTTTGGACTTGCACTTTTTTTTACATATCTTGCCTTGTTTCCAATTTAGCCAATCGTTTGGCTTCTTTTTTACGTTCACGACTCTGACGGAAAAAGTCTTGCATAATCTTAGCACACTCTTTCTCCATGACACCAGTCTCTACTTCTACACGATGGTTGAGACGCTCATCTCTTAGGATATCGTAAAGGCTACCCGCACCACCAAACTTTTGATTGCTTGCTCCATAGATAACTTTAGGAATACGAGCCAAGCCAATTGCCCCACTACACATGACACAGGGTTCGATGGTTACAAAGAGGGTACAATCTAACAAACGCCAATTGCCCACAGTCCTATTAGCCTCCTGAATAGCCATGACCTCCGCATGCATGATAGCTTGATTGAGCTCCTCACGTGCATTGTGCCCACGACCTATGACTTCGCCATCTTTAACGATAACACAGCCAATTGGAATCTCTGCTTTATCTAGAGATTTTTCGGACTCCTTAAGAGCTTCAGACATAAAAAAGTCTTTCTCTTCTTGGGTAAAGTCAAGCATTAGTGTCACTCCCGTTCCAAGATTTGCGAGACAATATCTCACTTAGTCCTTCTATTATAGCATAAGAAAAGCAATACCGAAGACCTCCATTTTAAAGGACATAAAAAAAGCTAAGACGAATCATCCTAGCTTCAAACACATTAGTCTGGTGAGTCTTAGGAATCACACCAATGTGTTCCCCCAAGGCTAGACGAAAAGTCAACGACCGCTTAACATCCTAATTCATATGTCAGTCGGAGTGTCATAGTCAATTGTCTGTGAAATCATTATATAGGCCTAAGGCCTCACAACGATAAACAAAAATGCAACTGTCTCAAACAATTGCAAGGATAGCGTTATAGTTGTGATATTTCACACTTTCCTTCCAAACAAATAATGCCTACTATAAAAGTAACTTTTATAGCTTTTTCCTTACCCACCTATAGTTTATCATGAAACCTCTATCATTTAATTTAAAAATCGGTAATAAAACAATGATATAGATTAGAAACAACTGTTAATTGTATGCATTCTTTTGAATATTTCACTTAACATTTAAAAGGTTGCTATATCAACGTTTTAGGGCTTCATAAACTATTTTTTCTAGTATATCTACACTATTAAACACCTATCATCCTAAGTCTTATCTAATTTTACTGTTTATTAGTCTAACAAGTGTTTAATATTTTATCTCCAACAATTCTTCAAAACAAGGTATGGAACAAGATAATGATTTTTTAGAGAGGTTCTTCAAAGATAGGAGACCTAGATAGCTAGTCAAAGGATAAACTAGAAGGGAAGCTCTTCTTCCAAGACGAGGTCAGCCAAGTCATTATCAGGATTATTTTCCCTAACAGCACGCTGAGCACGACTCTCCAGAAGTTGGAAAGAGGAACAAAGCACTTCAGTAACGTAATGGGTTTGACCATCCTTATCGTACTTACGGGTACGAAGCTCACCATCAAGAGAAATTAAACTCCCCTTGCTAGCATAAGATGCTAAGGTCTCAGCCAAACGCCCCCAGACAACCACTGTAATAAAGTCAGCCTCACGCTCACCATTTTGCGTCTTATAGCGACGATTAACCGCAACTGTGACACGTGTAAAAGACCTATCACTAGCAGTTTTTACCATTTCAGGAGTCGCCGTCAAACGTCCAATTAAAATAACTTTGTTATACATTTTTTTACCTCCACCTATCTATTCGTAAGCGGAAGTAAAAAATAGATTATTTTTAAATAGCTTTACAGATCCCTTTGAGAGTATCCTTACTAACACTCCAATCTACATAAGCAAATTGTCCTAATATTCCTAGTAAATAGGAGACTATGACTTTTCTAGTAATACTGCTCTATCAGATATTTTCATAACAGCAGTTGAATGTTAAATTTTCTCTACTCGTTTAGCTAGCTCAACGTTTTTGAACCACAATTTCCCATGAAGCAGGACCGACTTGTTCAAAGCGCGTCACAGGATAATCATTATCTGCAGCCCAGTTTGGTATACTTTCCGTTGCTTGCGTACAATCGAAAGCTATCAACAACTCATCACCTGTAGCTAATTCAGCCATTTTTTTCTTCGCATCAATCAATGGGAATGGACATACCAATCCACCCGTTTCAAGTTTTATCAAAGCCATATGATATTCTCCTCTTAATTTTTGTTGGGTTTTACAAAGATAATATAGGAAGCCGTCCAAACACCTAAAATAGTCACTGGTAAAGCAATCCATCCCTTACTAGAAAAAATTGCTGTAGCTGTTAAACCATTACCAATCGTACAGCCACCAGCCCATGAAGCACCGATTCCCATAAAAATACCCCCTAGTGTGCTCTTACCGATGGTTGACAAGTCTGGCAAGCGCCAGCGAAACTCTCTAGAACCCTTTGCAGCAAGAAAGGAACCAAGAAAAATCCCCAATACAAGAAAAACACCCCAACCAAGCTGTTTACTATCACCTGTAATAATATAACTAATTAGATGTGCTGAGGGAGTTGTAATCCCTAACCCTCCAACACGACCTGTCAACTGACTAGCAGGCCAAGCAATTAAAGCAACAAGACCTATTAGAAATCCTGCAAAATATTTATGGTAAGTTTTCTCAAAAAGATAGTGTCTCACTCCCTTATATTTTGATGGAAGTGTAGCAATCTGACGTCTGGGCTTACGTAACTCTCGAATGACAATGAAACTTGTTATGGCTACTAAGAAAACAAGAAGATACCAAACCGGAATTCCTAATTGACCAGCTAAATCATCATTAATTACCCATCGCTTAGCTATTAATTGATTCAAAGGAACAAGAAATCCTGATTTCATAGCCGCTGCACTTGTCATATAAAAGAATAGTGCAACCCAACTACCTAGGAGACCTTCACCGGCACGATACCACGTTCCTGTGGCACATCCCCCAGCGAGAACAATTCCAATACCAAATAGATAGGAACCCACAATTGCTCCTAACACGGAAAATTCTTCATAAGGGTTTCCAATAATACCTAATTGAATCAGGGAAAGTACTCCTATACTTTCTACTGTGATTGCAATAAGAAAAGCGTAAAATAATGTATTATTACGTGCAATATACATATCTCGGAAACCACCAGTCAAGCAGAAACGAGTTCGTTGCAAAATGAATCCAAATATCAGACCAATGAGGCCACCAGAAAGAATAGTTGTAAGCATAAGTACCTCCTAAAGTAAATATTGATTACATTTTAAGAAAAATATTATAACTTGCATAATCTTTCTTTTTTATGATTAGCTATAAACTTTCTTTATGACAAACAAAAAAGCGGCTTACTTACCGCTTCTTGTCTTATTTACCCTTTCCAGTGTTTAGCTGGATCAAAAGCCTCACCGACTACTGCTGAATCATCAAGTTCAATAATACCACGTTTTTGTGGGGCATTTGGAAGGGCCAACTCACGTGGGGCACACATCATACCATAACTATCTTCACCACGAAGTTTTCCTGGGAAGATAAGGGCACCGCTAGGCATCATAGCACCAGGAAGAGCTACAATAGTTTTAAGACCAAGCGCTGCGTTTGGTGCTCCTGCAACGATTTGGACCTTCTTATCACCGATGTTCACTTGGCAGATGTTAAGGTGGTCACTGTCTGGATGTGCAACCATTTCATCAATTTGTCCAACCACAAAGACTGGTCCTTGTGTGTTTTCCAAACGCTCTTCAAAGCCCTCTTTAGCCAATTCCTCGTTCAAAGCAGCTACATCTTGGTCTGACAAGAAAACTTGACCGTTACCTTCGATATCAATGAGGCTTGACGCTTCAAAAACATTCCAAGCAAGAGTCTTGCCTGTTTCATCAGCTGTGACACGCGCCACTTTACCTTTACGTTCTACGCTACGTTTGATGTCCTTAGTATCTTCCAAGATAACCAACAAAACGTCGCCAACTTGTTCCTTATTGTATGCAAAAATCATGGGTTCTCCTTCAATAGTTCTTTTATAGATTTTAAAATCGACTGACATGCCAAGAATCGTCATTACTACCATAGCGATAACTAATCTTGTCAATTTTCCAGTCACTCTCTGTTAATTTTACGATAAATTGTTTATGGTACCAAAAGTCATTCCCATAAGAAAATTCGAGAAACATCTTAGCCTTACTCTTCATAATAAACTTAACTCGACAGGGCTCTAACACAAAATCATAGGTGCCTGGAGAACCAAAAGAAGCTGAAAAACCTCTTTTATAACAGTTATCAGTCAAGTGTTTTTGAGCTAAAGGAGTTAACTTCTCTTTAAATTCATCAAATAACTCCATTTCCCCAGGAATAGTTTGATGTGTAGGAAGATTATTTTCCTTTTTGTAGGTGTTTATTTCTTGGTGTTTTAGGAAGATATCACTTTCAATTTTGGAATGCTCTACTAAAATTTGGCATAATTCTTCGATGATCTCCTCATTTTTTTCTGTCAGATACTTTTCTTTAGTTTCTGAAATATCAAGAGAGATATTAGGAAAGTGATTGATTTTCATCTTTTAAATCTCCGACAAAAAGGCATTGATTTCTTCTTTGGTTTTACGAGCTTTATTGACCAAGCGTCCCAATTCCTGACCTTTCTGAGTCACGACAAAACTTGGGATACCAAAAATATTCCAAGTTTGCGCCAAAGCCATATAATCATCACGGTTGACACGCACAAAGGTCATATCTGGATGGAGGGCTTCAATTTCAGGCATAACGGGATAGATAAACTGGCAGTCTGGACACCAATCGGCAGTGAAAAAGAAAACCACCTTTTGATTACTTTCGACATAGCTTGCCAGTTCTTCAAGATTCTTAGGAATAATCATGCCTGCTCCTCCTCATAGGTCAAGATATCCTCTGCATAAACAAAGCTATAGGCACGTCCATCCTCTAAGACGATACCTCCTGTAAGTCCTGGATTTTCCTTATCAGTGGGATTTGTATAAAGGACTGCGATAGTCCCCAAGTGAGATAATTCTTGTCTAATATCTTGGATTAATGCAGCCTTCTTCATTTCTGCACGTGACTGTCTATACTTCTCTGCCATTGCCAAGAGACCTAAAGCTCCTACGCCTCCAGCAAACAAGGCCAATGTTTTACGTTTCATAAGAAACATTTTACCATAATTTTAGACGAATGGGGAGAGGCTACCTATCTCTTGAGAATCGTGCTAAAATAGTAGCAAGTACTACTCAAGGAGGATTTTATGACTACCCTATTTGACAAAATTAAAGAAGTAACCGAGCTCAGTGCTACTTCAGGCTTTGAAGCTCCTGTACGCGACTACCTTCGCAACAACATCACCCCACTTGTAGACGAGGTCCAAACAGATGGTCTCGGTGGTATTTTCGGTATCAAGCATAGCCAAGTAGAAAATGCCCCTAAGGTGCTTGTGGCTGCCCACATGGATGAAGTTGGCTTTATGATTAAGGAAATCAAAGCAGACGGGACTTTCCGTGTCGTCGAACTTGGTGGTTGGAACCCACTGGTTGTCAGCTCACAACGCTTCACCCTACACACTCGTGACGGTCGTATCTATCCTGTCATCTCAGGTTCAGTGCCACCTCATTTCTTACGTGCTAGTGGCGGAGCTTCAAGTCTTCCTAGTGTTTCTGATATCGTCTTTGATGCTGGTTTTGCTAACCAAGAAGAAGCAAATGCCTACGGTGTTTTCCCAGGTGATGTCATCATTCCTGAATCAGAAACAATTCTCACAGCCAATCAAAAGAATGTCATTTCTAAAGCTTGGGATAACCGTTATGGTGTTCTCATGATTCGTGAACTCTTGGAAAACGTTAAGGATCAAGAACTCAACAATACTCTAATTGCTGGTGCCAATGTTCAAGAAGAAGTTGGTTTACGTGGTGCCCATGTCTCTACCACTAAATTTGATCCTGAAGTTTTCTTTGCAGTGGACTGTTCTCCTGCAGGTGATATCTATGGTAATCAAGGTAAGGTAGGTGATGGTACACTTATTCGTTTCTTCGATCCAGGTCACATCATGTTGCCCAATATGAAAGATTTCCTTTTAACTACTGCTGAAGAAGCTGGTATCAAATACCAATACTACTGTGCTGCGGGCGGAACAGATGCTGGTGCCGCTCACTTGCAGAATGCTGGTGTTCCATCAACAACTATCGGTGTTTGTGCCCGCTACATTCACTCACACCAAACCCTTTATGCGATGGATGACTTCCTAGAAGCACAGGCCTTCTTACAAGCTATTGTTAAGAAGTTGGATCGCTCGACAGTAGATTTAATTAAAAACTACTAAGACAAGGAGTAACCCATGATTATAGGTTTTATCGGTGTCGGAAAAATGGCAACAGCCATTATCAACGGCCTAAATACAAGCTCACATCGTATCATTATTTCAGGGTCTTCCTTGGCTCGTTCACGCCAGATTGCAGAGGAACTAGAGGTTGAAGCGGCTGCTTCCCATCAGGAATTGTTGGATAATGCTGACCTGGTCATCCTTGGTATCAAACCTCAAATGTTTGATAAGGTACTAGCCGATCTCAATTTCCATCAACCTATCATAAGTATGGCTGCTGGAGTGACCTTAGAACGCCTCGCTTCCCTCACCAGTCCAGACCTTCCTCTTATTCGTATCATGCCGAACCTTAATGCTCAAATTCTCAAAAGCACTACTGGTCTTTGCACTAATGATAAGGTATCCGAGGACCTTTTAGCAGTTGCCAAGGAAATCACAGACAGTTTTGGAACCACTGTTGAATTGGCTGAGAAGGATTTTGATACCTTTACTGCCTTAGCAGGTTCTAGCCCTGCCTACATCGCCCTCTTTATCGAGGCTCTAGCCAAGGCTGGTGTCAAAAATGGCCTAAGTAAGCAGGTCGCTCTGACCATTGCCACACAGACGGTTCTAGCTACTGCTGAAAATCTCAGTCTGGGTAGCGACAGTCCACATGACCTTATTGACAAGGTCTGTAGCCCTGGTGGGACTACTATCGCCGGTCTCATGGACCTTGAGCGTACAGGCCTCACCCATAGTGTGGTTTCAAGTATTGATACAACCATTGCTAAAGCCAAAAAACTATAAGAAAAAAGCTCGGAAGATTCCGAGCTTTATTTGATATATGGCGCTAAAACTTGTAAGAGTAACAACATTGAAACCGCAATACTATTGTTAATGATATGGGCCATGATACAGTACTCTAACTTTTGAAACTTACGATATGCTATCCCAAGGGCAAACCCCATACCTGCATATACAATCCAAACACCAATACTATTAGGCCGATGAATAAGACCAAAAAGTAAACTACTAAAAATCAAGCCAACAATAGAATCTGGATTAAAGACGCGTCCCATGAGGAGCCCTCGAAAAATCAGCTCTTCCACAATCGGTGCCATAATCACCGTAAACATTATGAGGAGGAAGGGATTCATATGGGCATTTTCTATGGCTGCCTGATTGGTGCTATTACTAACACCTTCCATCATCATGACTATAGAACCAATCCTAGTAACGATATAAATACCTAGGTAGGTCAAGCCAATCATACCCCAGGCCTTCAGGGAAGAAAGGGACTTAAAGCCTTCGAAAAGTTCAAGACGATTTCCTAAGAAAAGAGCTCCTATGCTTATGAGAAGTGAGACAACAACTAAGAGACAGACCAGCCTTGTATCTTTGACACCTAAATAGATGGTTGGAATTTGTTCAATATAGAAAATTAGGAAGGCTAGTAAAAAATAAAGAAAGCGTTTGAGAATTGACCCTTTGTTCATGAGAATCCACCTCTTTTCATCACTTATTTGTACCCTTATTATAATACAATACAACTCAATTGACAAGACAATGAGAAAACGAGAGGTGAATTTTTCAAGATAATATGGGCTCTTATCCTATTTTAGATAGGATGAGACGAATAAGAGCAAATCCCAATACTAAGCCATAGAGCAAGACTGATAAGACTGTAACATATGGCAACTGAATATTGACAAAGGCATATAGGACAATCAAAGCAAAGATAAGCAAAAACTCTAAAATCAGAGTTGCAACTGCTGTCGCCATTAAAATCTGTTTATTTCGCTCATCATAGGCAGCAATATACATCTGGTGAAGACGTTTAGGATGAGTAAGCGTCGCAAAATAATAGATTGACAAAACATAAACCCCAATGGTAAGTCCCAAAACTAAGCCTAGAGCATAATCACTCAGACTGTTAGAGCGAACAACAAACAAACCCAAAACACCCAAGCAAAAAAGAGAACAAGCTACTCGTGTAATGTATTTCTTAAACTCGGCCTCTGTTTTTCTCTTTCCTAATAACATTTTTATTAACATATCTTAACACTCCCTTTATTATCCTTTATAAGAGCAATATAACTTTTTTCACTGACAACTTTAAACACTTATTCACCTTAAACGAAAAGGCTGAGTAGTACACTTATGCTATTGTTTAAGATATGAACACCCATACTGTACTCGATACGCTTAGTCTTATAATATGTTATCGCAAGACCAGCTGACATAATACCATAGATGACAATTGTCTGAAGCGTAAATGCTGAGTGACCAGCCATAAAGAGAAGACTGGAAATAACAAGACCCGTCTTAAAGTATTTTCCAAAGAGCACCTTGGCTAAGAGTCCCCTAAAAATGATTTCTTCCATAATCGGAATAATAAAACCGACGACTACTAGGTGAAGATAGAATGGTACGTGGGCAAAGATAGCATTTAAAGCATCTTGATTTTCCATAGTCGCATTGTGTGTTAACTGACCAATAAAATACCCTAGAAGATCACCTAGGAAAAAGATGACAAGATTAAGAGAAGCAATCGCAACGAGACGTCTCCAATTAATCTCTTTAAGCGATAAGAGTTTAAATCTATAAGCAATCACGATAAAAATAGCCAAACTCCCTAATGCCCAAATACCGTAACCTATTTGCTCCACAAGTGAAAACTTACCATCCTGAGTAAGTAGCGGGAAAGCACCTAATAGTGTTAAATCTAAGATTAGTAGAGTGAGCGCTAAAACAATAACACCAATTTTCTTCATGACTTGTTTAAACATATCTTTTCTCCTTAATCTTCCTCAAAAATAAAGACTTCTTCAATAGTCTTTCCAAAATATCTAGCAATTTTAAAAGCCAGTTCCAACGACGCATTATAGCGACCTTTTTCGAGTGAAATGATGGTCTGTCTCGTGACCCCCATTTCATCTGCTAACTCTGCCTGACTAATCTTATTAGCCTTGCGAAGTTCCTGAATTTTTGTTTCCATGTGGTACCTCAACCTTATCGTTTATTCTCAAATAGTTAAACTCCTTACTTTTCTTTATTAAGTTAACTTTACATTTATAGTATAGTCTACTTTACATATTTTGTAAAGTCTCTTTTACATTTTTTGTAAAGTTTTCTTTACTTATTGAATTACACATATATAGACATCGACAAATGATGCTTTCAGAGCATTCAAAAAAGCTAGCCAATCACTCGGCCAACTTTTCTGGTCTTATCAAATTTTTGATAACTTATTTAGTTTTAAGGCGCTCAACATCACGCGCAATCACCAACTCTTCATCTGTTGGGATAACAAATACTTTAACAGCTGACTCTGCTGTTGTAATGTCGCCTACATGTCCAAAGACATTCTTTTCAGGATCCACTTCAATACCAAACCATGTGAGACCATCCAAAACTGAAGCACGAACTTCTGCAGAGTTTTCACCAATACCTGCTGTAAAGACGATAGCATCCGCTCCGTTCAACACACCGAAGTATTGAGCGATGTATTTACGCAAACGATCCACATAAAGATCATAAGCCAAGGCACATTTTTCATCACCAGCATTTTTTCCAGCAATGATATCACGCATATCACTTGATTTTTCAGAAATGCCAAGAAGACCTGATTCCTTATTAAAGACGTGACGGATACGCTCAGCATCTGCCATTTCAGGCTCACGATCAATAACAAATGGAATAATCGCAGGGTCAAGGTCCCCAGTACGTGTTCCCATCATAACGCCACCAAGTGGTGTCAACCCCATTGACGTGTCTACTGATTTACCACCATCAACGGCAGTAATAGAAACACCATTTCCCACATGGGCTGTGATAATCTTAGTTTCTTCAATTGGCTTACCTAACAACTTAGCTGCTTCTTGAGAAACATATTGGTGGCTAGTTCCGTGTGCTCCATACTTACGGACTTGGTAGTCTGTATAGTAACGATTAGGCACTGGATAACGGTAGGCCACTTCCGGCATAGATGTATGGAAGGCTGTATCAAAAACAGCAACACTTGTAATATCTGGGAGGAGCTCCTTAAAGGCACGAATCCCTGAAGCTGCACCTGGATTGTGTAAAGGTGCTAAAGCTGACAATTCTTCAATCTTAGCCAAGGCATCTTCATCCACCAAGCTTGATTCTTTGAAATATTCTCCACCAGCAACCACACGGTGACCAACACCTGTAATTTCATCATAGCTCTTGATAATATCAAAACGAATCAAATCATCAAGCAAGATTTTTACTGCCTGAACATGGTCAGCAATATCTAGAGTTTGCGATTCTGAACGGTCATCAAATTTTACTGTTGAAACAGAATCTTTCAAGCCGATACGTTCAATCAAACCCTTAGCAAGAACAACTTCATCTGGCATCTCATATAGTTGCCATTTCAAGCTTGAGCTTCCTGCATTAATTGCTATTGTTTTTGTCATAAGCCACCTCTTTGTAAAACGCTTTCAATAATATAGTCCTATTCTAACATGTTTTGCTAGAAAATGGAATTATCTGATTTCCATTTTTGGAAATTCTCTGTAAAATCTTTGAGGACCTCTGGGTTTTGCAAATCACTAAGTGGATAAACAAAGGTCTCAGGAGCATTTTCAGTTTGTTTTTTAAGCACAAAGATAGACTTCATGTTATGTTTATTGCCAAAAGCTGCTTCTGGAAGAGTGATAACGGCAATAATATCAGCATATCCTGATAGCCATTTCTTAAGCAAATCACTTTGTGGGCTTGTCAAAAGATTAGTTGGTGCCAAAAGAATAGCAATACCATCTTTCTTCAGGTACTTGAGTGATTGCTCCATGAGAAGGTGATGGGCATAGGTGTGTTCACCGGTTGCTGCAACCTTGAAACGACTCGCAATCTCATCATTTGGGTAATAACCAACAGGTAGGTCACTGATAATAACATCACTCTCTTTGAGAATGTGTGGTCGAACAGCATCTTCTTGGATGTAAACTGCACTTGAATTCACCACATCAGCAATGCTAGCTGACAAATCGATAAGGAGATCGTCAACTTCCATTCCCATATAATTAAGGGTTTTCTGACTATTATTTAGAAGAGTCTCAGCCAAGTTTCCTGTCCCCGAACCAATCTCCAAAACATCTAATTGGTCATCCTTGGTCAACCCTTCGAGTAGGTAGAGGATGATAAATCCAATAGCATCAGGTGTAAATTGGTGATTGGCTTGTAAGGCTTCCAATTGCCCTAGTTTGATAAACAAGAACTGAAAAGCACGACGCCACTCCTCTTTACTTAGATCAAGAGCACGTAATTTCTCGTTGTTTTTGATGATGACTTCATTAGCTACCTCAGCCCCCAAATAATAGGAATTTTGCTCAATAAGCGCATCGTAAGCATGGGTTCCAAGATCATTTTCAATGGTTTGGACATTTTCTAACAACAGCTCAAAGGCTGTCTCAATTGCTTCAAAATTCATGATTTCCTCCGTCCTTCTATCATATCAAAAAGGAAAGAGAATTTCTATTTCTGCTCCTGCTTCTTCACATAACGATAGGTCTTGATTTGGCCTTTACTGGCAACTCTAACAATCACTTGTTTGTCCTTAACCTCATAAGTCGTAGTTCCCTGAGAGAAACTAAAAGCACCTGCTTCCTTGTCCGCCAAGTCCATGGTCATCTCTGCCATGAGACGACTCTGACTGGAGATCATTTGCGCTTGGTTCTGTCTAGAGCTAGCAACCACCCGCTCCAAATAAACATGCAGAAGAAGTGTGAAAATGCCAGCCATAAAAAGAGCGTAGAGAAGAACGCCTCCCCTAACCTGTTTTTTCAAAAGCATAAACAAAACTCCTTTGTAGCCCATTTTTAAGAGTCACTTGGATGGTGACTATCTGGTTATTTTGGCTAATTGTACTAGCTTTTACATTGAAAAGCATTGGTTGATAGCCTCGACCATCAGCATTTGTTTTTCGAAAATCAGTAGCACTTGAAAGTCCAAAAGCCAGGTCTTGATTATCCTGCTTGACATAGAGTTTGTTCCCCTCTACCTTTACCAACTGACAACCTTCTAATTCTGCCTCCATTTGTTGAACAAATACCGCTGTTATTGACTAGAATAAGCAAACCCCTTGAAAATAAAGGGATTGTGACTGCTAATTCATATTCTAATTTTAATTTGCTTACCTTTTTGCTTACTTTTAGATAGATTTTAGTGCTTGCTCATAAAATGACGTCGCTTTTTTAGCGTTCTCTTTTGATAAGTGACTGTAAGTGTCCATAGTCATTGAAAGAGTAGAATGTCCTAGGCGGTGTTGCAACTCCTTATAAGGAATACCCGAATTAAGGAGTAAACTAGCATGAGTATGTCGGAAGCCGTGGAAACCTATATTATTTACCCCTGCTTTTTTAAAATGCGACTTAAGTCGGTCTGATGCTGCTTTAGAACTTGGATAGGGCTTGATGAAATCAGAGAACACCACTGTTTCAGTTCTTCCTAGTTTCCAACCCTCTTGCGTTTGCTTGCGTTGGTATTTTTTGAGCATGGCCACTGTTTCGGTGTCTATATCTATATCTCGATAACCAGATTTTGACTTTGGACTGTTTAACTCCATTTCACAGTTTAAAGTCTTTGTTATATGGACAACCGAATTATCAAGGTCAATATCAGACCATGAGAGAGCCAAAGCCTCGTTAATGCGGCAACCCGTAGCAAGTAAGAACTTATATAGCGTGATATCATAATAATTTTTATATTTAGTGTTATCCAAGCTATCAAGGTAGGTAAAAAACTGTTTTAGCTCATCATTATTGAAATGCTTAACTTTGGCTTTCTTATCCTTTTGAGTGTTTCTAGGCAAAACAACATTATCGGCTGGGTTTGTGGGAATAACTTGTAAAATCACTCCATACTGTAATATACGTTTGTTAAGGGCATGAATTTTGTCGTAATGCAGATAAGCGCCAACTTCACCAGTATTTGTACTGTTTGCCAGTTTATTCATAATAGACTGAATGAGTGGGGTTGTCAGCTTACCTAATTTAAAGCCACCAAACAAAGGTAAAACATGGGTGTTTAAGAGCCCTTTTTGTGTCATTCTTGTATTGGCTTTAACTGTATTTTTGTAGTTATCCCACCATGAAGCGGCTAACGCCTCGTATGTTTCTATTACTACTTCTTTGTAACGTGTTGATCCATTGGCTTTAAAATCAAATTGCGCTTGTTGGGCTTTGGTCTTGAGTTCTTTCTTTGTCCTAGCGGTTACTTTGGTTGTAACTTTCTTGCCAGTGATTACATCAACACCAAGATATACATTAGCACGATAGACGGTTGACCCGTCTTTTTTCTTTATCTCGTTAATTTTCATGATAAACCTTTCTAAACATCAGCAGGCAAGCCATATTATGTCGGGTTTAGATTGGTTTATGTACTTTATGTATATGGTCAATAGATTAGTCTTTTTGTCTATATAGGCTTACGACTTTGATGATGGTAACCTTACTAATCTAGGTAGTCGCGTTCTCCATACGCTGATTGTAAGACTTTCAAGAGTTTTTCAGTTTTTTCTTTAGAGTTTGTTTCATCATAGATATAACCGTGGATTTGCTCCTCTAAATCGTTTCTAGCAAACTCATTACCAAAAACTAATGAGTAATCATCAATTATTTGTTTTGATTCGTCATTATCAGAAAAAATCAAATCGATAAACTGTCTGCCTCTTGGGGTGGCATTATTGAGATTGGCAGCCTGCACCATAGAATATAGAGACAAAATTTCATCATCGCTGATGAAGATACTGTTATCACGGAAAAATGTAATGAAGTCTTTAAACATCTTTTCCTGGAGCTTTTTGTTAGAACGTTCCAAAGAGTAAGTTAAAATCGTCCCCTTTTCAGGTTCTATTACAACTTCATCATCATATCTTTTGGGATCATTACTGTACCCCAACAGATATCCAACGCTTACCCCGAAGTAGTCAGCTAGTTGCTGGGCTTTGTCTGCCTTAATTGTATGTTTTTCATTTTCCCAGTTAGAAATGGTTAATTTTGTTGTTTCCATTTCTTGGGCTAACTCTTGTTGAGTTAAGCCTTTATCTTTTCGTAACTTTTTTAAATTATTCATTTACTTTACCTTACCTTACTTTCAGAATAAATTATATAGAATTGTAGATAAAAAGTAAACAAAAAGTTTAAAAAAACTATATTTTCTATGTTTTTTCGGTTGACAATGAATAGAAAACTATATATAATACAAATCGAGATATGGAAAACTATATCTTCAGAAAGGAGTAAACAACATGACGAAATTAAAAGGTTATCGAGTAATGTTAGGTAAGACTCAGCGTGATATGGCAAAAGAACTAAATATTTCTGTTCAGTCATATAACAATAAAGAGACTGGTAAAACTGCATTTAACGACAAGCAAAGACTAGTTATAAAATCTATGGTTGCTAAAATCAAACCCGATATCACTATTGATGAATTATTTTATTAGGAATGAGAGCAACAAAAAAGGCTCAGCAGTCGCCAAACTCACAAGCCTTTAACTATCCACAACTAAAACGCAACACACTGGCAGGCAAGCCATATTATGTCGGGTTTTAGAACACTTATAAAGATACCTCAATTATACCATGAATTGCTGGTATCGTGTACCCCTACTTAGAGGCCACCTCTTAAAAATGGATAAGCATCACAGAAAATAAACAAGCTAGATAACCAGTTTTTAAACATAATCGAGGTAATAACATGACAAAGAAAACAGAAAACAAGAACACTATCACGGTAAAACAGTCTAACAATCTAGGTCTTAAATTGACGGACGTTAGAACTGGTTTACAAGCACTACGCCAACACTCTGACACTCTTATGTTAGCTAAACACGCTGGGGCAGATAATGGGCTACTACGCCTTGAAACAGATAACTTTCTGGAAACAGTCTTTGATATGTTAGAAATTTATTCTAACGAGCTAGATAGAATTGCATTTTACCTACTCGAATGTGACAACCCAGAGGAATTAAAAGCATACGAGACAGAGGAAAAAGGAGAGTAACTCATGGCTAATGAATTGAATTTAACTGCTAGCCAGTTTATTGTCCTAGCTATCATTTTAACGCTTGCCTTAACTGTTTTATGGCTTAAAAAGAGCTATTTTCAGCTTGATATAGAGCCTAAAACTGATACCGTGACAGATAACACCACGCGCAACGTAGGCACACGCTACGGGGCTTATATTCAATCACAAGGCAAGTATTACAACTAGAAAGAGGAATATCATGACAGAAAAATTTAACTTATCAGCCGAAAGAGCTAAAAACTTTGGCTTAGATCTTGAAGAGGCTTATGACACTATGTTGGCTTTTTCCCTTGAAAATAAATTTGATTGTTACCCACCACAAGACCGCAAGAAGTTAGAAAGTGTGCTTGAATTTTTAATGGACGCCACTGATATGTGGATGAATGGGCAAATTATGGTAAGTAGCCATGAAAGAGGTGTAAATGAAGAGAAATAGACTACATGAGGCAGAAATGGCAGTCTTAGCAATCCTAAAGAAAGGACGTGCTAACGCTATGACTGGCAAAGAGATAGCCACTATCACGGGTTACAAGTCCCGTCTAATATATAGCGCTATCAGTAACCTAGTCATTCGCTATAGTGTTCCTATCGTTGGTGCTAGGGTTGGTATTTGTAACGGTTACTATATCGCAGAGACCAGAGAGGAACTATTAGAGGGGCTTATTTCTCTTAAAAACCAAGTTAAGAACGAGCAGAAAAGGCTTGACGTTCTAATGTCTATCGAAGACGTGACCGAATATGAAAAATCACTAGAAAGGGGATAATATGCACGTTCTAAGTGATGAATTTGAAGACAAACTACTCCGAATCATTGACAATCGTTTTGAAGACTTTCTTAAAGCTATTCCCAAGCAAGATAACAAACAGTTAGATCTAATATCTTCCCAGCAAGTAATGGACGAATTAGGGGTAGGTTATAACACCTTAAAACGTTGGGAGGAAGCGGGTCTTAAACGTTATCAAGCCCCAGTAGAGGGAACTCGCAAAGTGTACTTTCTTAAAAGTCACATTTATGCATTTTTGGGGGTGGAAAACTAGAAAGAGGGGGTTAATTATGCCTATTTATGAAAGCAAGGGCTTTGGGAATGACTTGCATTTATTCGATAAACAAGCACCCTTTGACTTTATCGCAAATTTTAGACCTAGGACAGTCCCAAAAGGTGTAAATATTGACGATTTTAAGCGCAATTCAGCCCCTTACTGTATTACTGGCAAGGTGAAACAAGACGAGAACGGCAACTACAAACGCAATAATGCTAGCTTAGTTTATCGTGACTTGATTTTCTTGGACTATGACGAGCTAGAGGCTAATATAGACTTTCCTAGCGTGGTCGATAACGCCTTACACGGGTATTCTTATATAGTTTACCCAACTATTAAGCACACGGCTAATAAGCCACGTTATAGGCTTGTAGTGAAGCCTAGCGACGCAATGGACGAGCAGACCTATAGGCAGACCGTCCAAGAGATAGCAGGCAAAATCGGGCTACCATTCGACAGTACAAGCCTAACATGGTCGCAGTTACAAGGGTTACCAGTAACCACTGGAGACCCTGCTGACTATGAAAAGATAGTAAATAGAGGTCGTGATTATCCCGTAGCAAATACAGTTATGGCTAGTCAAAAACCACACTATCACACACCACGTACGAGCGGTAATAAAACAATCACCATGCGCGTGCTAGATACCCTATTAAATGGCTTTGGAGACGAGGGAGGGCGTAACGTGGCACTCACGCGCTTTGTGGGGCTACTCCTTAATAAATGGGTTGATTGTGACGTAGAAACAGCCTACGAGCTTGCACAAATAGCTAATAGCGTAACTAATAAGCCGATCTCACAAAGGGAATTAGATAGAACTTTTGAAAGTATCGTAAAATCTGAAATTAGAAAGAGGTCGAGAATGTGAATATCAAGGAATTACAACAAGAATTGGATAGCGCCAAACAGGTTAAAAAGCCCCAAAATATGAAAGAGCTATACCAATTTTTACAGTCATTAGGCGAGGCTTGGCGTGATGAACATAAAGAAGAAAAAGAAATCACTAAAGGTAACAGAAAAGGCGAGGTAGAAACCAAAATACCACGCCCTAGTGTTGCTGAGGTAGCTAATATCTTACTCAGAAATTGCTATTTTACATTTATTGGGTATAGCAAGCTAACAGACAGCAGCCAGCTATACATCTATCATTTAGATTTAGGCTACTATGTTGCCAGCCGTGATATAGTCAATAAGCTAATTCTGAAATTTGACAGCAGATTGACATCTAAGCGATTTACCGAAGAAGTGATCATTTTTCTAAGGACAGAAACAAAAATCAAGCCCCCTATGCAGGAAAGCTATTTAATACCAGTCAGAAATGGCATTTTTAACTTACATACTAAACAATTAGAGCCGTTTAACCCTAAGCATATTATCACAACCAAGATAACCACAGCATACAACCCAGAGGCTAAAAAGCCTTTACTTGGTGGCTGGTTTGATTTTGATAAGTGGTTAGGCACTCTTGCTTGTGGCGATAAAGAAATCATCACACTACTTTGGCAAGTCATGAACGAGGCTATCAATCCCAACCGCACGCGCAAAAAGATGGTCATTTTAACTGGAGATGGGAACAACGGAAAAGGGACATTTCAAGCTCTATTAGAAAATCTGATAGGCAAGGAAAACATTAGCAACCTTAAACCAGACCAATTTCAAGAACAGCACCTACTTTCAGCCCTTAATGGAAAAGTTTGTAATATTGGTGATGATATTTCTGATAAATACCTTGATAGTGTTTCTGACCTAATGAGTATTGTTACAGGCGATACTATCCAAGTAAACCCTAAACATTTACAGCCTTATGAGGCTACTTATCGCCTTTTATGTATCTTTTCTGGAAATGGTATCCCTAGAAGTCGAAACAAGTCACAAGGCTGGTATAGGCGGTTATGTATCGTACCCTTTAACGCTGATTTTAATGGCACAGTGGAGCGCCCAGAAATCAAAGACAACTTTATCAAAAATAAAGAGCTTTTAGAGTGGGTACTCTATCAAATCCTAAACATGCCAGAATTTGATAAATTTATTGACCCTAAAGCAGTTAAAGACATGTTAGACGAGTACAAGGAGGATAACGACTTTTATTATTCTTTTGTGGTCGGAACTTATATCCCTAACGGCTATCATGAATTGCAACATGTACCACTACCCATTATCAAGCAATGGCTAGAAGAATTTACAGAGGATGAGGGCATCAAAAACGCCAATCTATACGGTTACGGTAAGAAAATGCTTGATGTACTGAACAAAGAAAGTGATGGAACATATACCATAAAGTCTGGTCGAGTACCCATAGAGGATCATAAAAAGTTAGACCCTAATGAGTTTTACGGTAGAAAACTGAGCGGAGTCCCAAAGGGAATACATAAAGACGACAAAAAATAGTAAGAGGGTTCAAAGTTTGTGACCGTGTGACCAAGTTGTGACCAAGATTTGAAAAGACGGTCACACGCTGAAACTATTGACAATAATGACTTTTTCCCTTTATTTTTTATAAATGTGACCGTGTGACCATCTTTTTTATTTATATATATAGGAGTCGGAAATCATTTCATCTTTTCTATATAAATAATTTTTCAAAAGACGGTCACAAGATTTTGACACCACCTAAACCCTCGGTACTACTAGCTAAAAAGGTGTGACCAAGTTTTTTCAAAGATGGTCACAAATAGCAAAAGTTTACATAATTTATCTTAAAACAAGAAAGAGAGACTAAAAATGACTGAAAACCACTACCTAGAACAAGCGGAAAAAGACAGACTGGAACTTGAACAGCACCGCTTAAATTATATGGCTGATGATACACCTATTGAGCCTAGCAGTATTCCTAAACTAATGGAAATAGCTAAAAAGTTACAAGCAGAGGATACCAGTCTGAACATTTATGAACTGTATAAGCACCCAGAAGCGCGTGCTAAACTATTCTCACAGATAACTGAAGCTTGTTATATGGCTTTGAATGCTACACCGACACAAGCCCAAAGATTGGCATTTTGCGACTATCTAGAACAGCAATACGAAAACACCTTAAAGAAAATGATTGTCAGCACAGACAAACAGGCACTAGGTGAGTTACTAGATTTGGTAGAGCTACCAGCAGAGATAGAAAGCCAGTTTATCCGAGATATGGCAGTCAGTGGGATACTAGCCAAAGATTGAACAGAGAGGTGATAGCCTCTTTTTGATACTTTATCCAATAGTTTTGGTTTTTTCCATATAGGGGGAGATAATGAAGCGGTTAACGATAGAAACAATCACTAAACCAATGAAGCTGAGAGGAATATCTAAGGGTTGCAGTGAAGCATAGCTAATGAAGTGCTTGGGTTATCTGAGCGCTTTTGACTAGTATAAAAAGAGGATAAATCATGGAACTAATGGAAATCAATGAAAAGCAGACAATCAAGAACGCTAAAAAGAAGTTGCGTGAATACCCACGATGGCGAGAAATTGCACACGATAGCGCTGAGCAACGTATAACGGCAAATTATACCTTTGAGCCACGTTCTAAGAACAATAACCGCAGTAACATTGTTGAAACACTAACCCTAAGACGAATGAATGCCGTAAATGAGCTGGAAGCTATTGAGGAAGCACACAGAGATATCATTGATGAACGTTATAGAGTTATTATCTATCGCCGCTTTTTACAAGCCACGCCAGTACCAAACTGGGTCATCGCTCAAGAATTAGGCTATGCTAGAACAAGATTCCAAGAGCTAGTTAACCTTGCTTGTCTAGCTTTTGCTGAAAATTATCGAAATGGTGAACTAGTTGATTTACTTGAATAGTTGGGTTGTCCATATATAAGGCGAGGTGTCAAAGTGATAGAAATTGAATTAAAAGCGTTTATAGACGTTCTCAAAGCTAGCAACCTAACCAAAGCAAAGCTAGCACACGGCAAAGCTAGGGTATGGCTAGACTTGGATAAGTTGACCATAGTTTATAACGGTCAAGAAACGCCCCTAAAACGGCAGTCATTAAACTATGGAGGCTATCGCTATTATTTATATTGCCCTAACTGTGGAGAGGCTAGAACGAGCTTATATTGGTATTGCGAAGCCTTATCATGTCGTAAGTGTCTAGGATTTCATAATAGAACATTAAACCGAAGTAAGACAGACTGTGTTTATTACTGGGAGCAGGCAGTTAAACAAGCTCAAAAGATAGTGACTGGATATGAAGCAAAGGACTACATAACTCCCGATTTTCCCGATAAGCCAAAAGGAATGCACTGGAAAACTTATTACAAGCATAGAGCTAAGTATTATCAATATTGGCGCAAAGGTGAAGACTTATGGTTAAGTGGTATTAAACTATGATATGATCTTGATTTTTCGTAACGTTTCGAAATTTGTGTACGTTCTCAATTTTTCGAGTTATTCTTTACATGGAGCGGGGAATATTCTTAACACCCTAATCATGGGAGATGTTGGTAAATGTTGGTTAGAAAATGTTAGAATGAAACGCCATAGATAGTAGAAAATAGTGGAATGGTAGCGCGTGGTATAAGAATGTTGAGCAATGTTGATATAAAACACCCCTATAACGTTCTTAATACGCCCTAGACAAAGAATAGTCCGATAACACTCGGGCTATTTTTAAATGCACCCCCGCCCCTATATTGCCGTCTGGAGAGCCACGACAAAGTGTTGTCTTACATCACGCGCAATTTTTTCCAGTTTTTTATAGGGTGTCTATACCAATTTATGCTAAGGTTTGCTAACATTTTTCGCTATAATAGAATTACTTAAAAAGATACGTATTTTTCTGTATCAATTACGAATAGTAAAGAAAAGGAGAATAATATAATGCTAACCTATGATGAATTTAAAGAGGCAATGGACAAGGGTTTTATTAAAGGTGATACTGTACAGATTGTCCGAAAGAATGGTAAGATCCATGACTACGTTTTAGACGGTGAAAGAGTTGAGCCACACGAAACATTGAGTTTAGAAAAGGTATCGGATATAATAAAGGAACTAGACGAAGACAACTAAAAAAAGCCCCTAGTTTTTTTAGGCGCTTTTAAATGTTGTAAAGTATAAGAACGCAATCTTCATTAAATGTTTACACAGAGCTATCATTATAAATGATTACATGCTAATGTGATCAAAGTGATAAGATTGAATTCGGTCAGAAGATGAAAGGTAAAGTCTTAGGATAGTAATTATGAATTTGGTTGAGGATAATAGGAATTATCACAAGTACGAAGTCCGTCAATATGTAAACTCAAACTATCCTTAATTTGGTTACCAAGTGGATCAAGTACAAAATCAATTCCCTCACGTCTAGCAAGTTTAGCAGCGGGGACAAAATCACTGTCCCCAGCAATCAGAATAATTTTATCAACTTGTTTCTTGTAAGCTAAAGATGCGATATCGAGCCCAATCCTCATATCAACACCCTTTTGTTGCATATTAAGGCTAAAGTCTAATTCTTCTAGGTCATCAATAGTTTTACGACCAGACAGCAATTTTTTAGTTGTACTAGCTTTTAAATTATAGTGAACGGAGCTCTCACTTAGATCTCCCATTCTAAGAGCAACTTTTCGTTTATGGCTCAACTCATTAAAAAAATCTTCCGTCCATTTTTTTGTGTCGCTCTTTGCAAAATCGATTGCTTTATTATGCAATGGATGAAATACTTGTTTAGATATTGGGGCACAATCATAATAGAAAATACGATATAATTCATCTCGATATTCTATACTATACTTTTTGTCTTTTAGGTGCCTATTACAGTAAGTATATAATTCTTCCGCTCTTTCTTTTGCGGTTTTGTGTCCAAGTGCAGAGGCAGCACGTTTTCTATAATAGCCACCATCAACTAATATTGCTGTTCTCATTGTTTCTCCTTTTGGGGTACAAAAAAAACTCTTGTTTTCGGCATTCTCCTTATGGTGGAGGGTCTACTTACAAGAGTTGAATTCACTTTCTTTATGGTCATATATTACAACAGATAAAATAGCTTGTCAACTACTTTTTGATAAAAAAATAGTATTTTTCTATGTTATATTCTCATCATAACTGATTATGTAGTTTTATAGTGTTATTCAATAGAAATAGAATTACTTATATAATAAAAAAGCACCTTTCTAGTGCTTTTCTCTTGCCTGCTAAACTCGTAAATTGATTGATACCCTAACGGGTGTGTTTTTGCTTTCCTTTTTGCTAACTTTCGAGGTAAGCAAATAGCAACTTAAAGGGCATGAATTACTAAAATAACTTACAAAACCGCTTTGCTATCACTCTAATAAAACCTACGAAAAAGGCTTTGGCATTCGTTGAACGAATAGAAGCCAGTCTTGGCTTTCTTGTTGCTTGACCTGCTTAACATTGCTCACCAATACTGTAGCCAGACCTTGATAAACTTGAACTGAACCAGCAATCACCAACAAGGCCACTAGACATTCCAAGAGGGTAAAGGCGCGAACCTTACTATTGAGAGACATGAATAATCTCCTTTCCTGATTCATAAACCTCGATACCTTGCTGGCTACGTTTTACTGTCACTGTGATACCATTTAAAGTCAACTGATCCTGTTTGGTCTGAACTGCCATGGTTGCCACACTCAAGACCTCCTGTTGGTGGAGATTCCTAGCCATTAGCCTACGATTGGTATTGATTTGTTCCAAAATAAGACCACTGACAAGTACTAAAACAGCCATTGCTACCAGGCTTTCGATAAGAATATAGCCTCTAAGAGACCGTCTTTTTATATTTACCGCTGCCCATATTAAGCTGATAGGTCACCACCTCCTTATCACTTGAAAAACGAATCTTTGTGAGGCTAGAGTTGCCTCCTTTGGCATCAAACACTAGCGTCTGCCCCTTATCCAGATGTATATTTTTAGGAATCACCAGACTTGATTTTCCGTTACTGATTTTATCCTTGGCCAACTGCAATTCAACATTGGACCCTTCCGCCGCTGCCAAGCGCTGACTATCTCGGTATAGGTACTCAAAGCGCAGATAAAAAAGATTAGTCTCAACCTGCTGAAAAATACCTGTGACTGAGCCTGATAAACTCAGAGTGAGAAAGGCAACCACTGCTAAAGTCACCAGACTCTCCAACAAGGTAAAGGCTCTAATTGGCCACTGAGCGGCTTTCGCCACCATGTTTCGCATAGTAATCATTGTATGAATCTGCCTGTTTTTGCGTGATTTGACCTTCTGAAACAAGAGCGGCTAAGCTAGCTGTCTTGTTATTCTTCATTTCATAAAGTTCTGCTTGAGAATCCACGACCTTGACCACAGCCGCATTTCCAGTCTCTTTAACAGAATCCTTCTGCTTGCTCAAGTTAGGTACAAAGAGCAAAAGGAGAATACTGATAATGAGAAGCACGACCAGCATTTCAATCAGCGTAAAAGCACGTAATTTAACGGCATTCAATTTTTTCAACATCATTTTCATGACATCATTCCTTCCATATTTTGATACATTGGTAATAGCATAGCTGCATAGATCATTACAATCACGACAGCAACAATAACAAAAATGAGGGGTTGCACAAAGGTTGTTGCCTTATTAAGACGGTTAAAGAAAGCCTGCCAAACCTCTTCAGCATAGACTTCTAACTCATAGCCCAACCTAGCATTAGCCTCTCCATAAGCAATAATTAAGGATAGTTCCTTAGTGAAGAAAGGGTGACTAGCAATACGGTCAGGAAAACTCTGTCCTAGCATCAAGGCTTCTTCTAAATCAGTCCCCAGCTCACGAAAGAGCTTGGACTTTTGCTCTTTCATTAGAGCAACCAAGTCTAGCAAGTCAATACCTTGCCCTAAGAGATTTCCCCATTCTCTAGCATAATAGGCGGTCGTATATAGCCTGACAGTTTGGCCTATAAAAGGGATTTTTGCCATTCGTCGATAAAAGACAAGGGCTGGCTGGCGTTTCACCCATAGATAGAGAATTAAGCTTAATACAAGCAGTCCGCACAAAGTCACAAAAAAGAGCTGGGGAAAGATTTGAACCAACTGTACAGCCCAATTATCCTTACCATCACCCTCTAACAGTTGAGGTAAAAGATAATTTTTAAGTCCTAACATAATCAGAATCAGGAAACCCAGGAGTAGGATAGGGTAGGTCGCTACCTCCATGAGTTTCTTGCGAACCTTGGTCATGCGAAGCATGTAGGTTTCAATCTTGGTTAAACTACCTAGAAGATTACCGTGCTTATCAGCAAGGGCAATCTGAGTAACAATATTGTCCGAAAAACCCACTGACGCAAACATCTGGTCTAGCCTGTCGCCTCGCATTAAGCTTGCTTTCATAAGAGATAATGACGATTCTTTCAACAAGTGACTTCGCTCCAAAAAGGCTACGATTTCAGTTAAAGTAAACCCTGCCTTTAGAAGTTGTTTGAAAAGCTGGATAACCTTGACTTGCTGATTAATCTTTAATTTTTTCCCCTTGGATATCCCCTTCAGTGAGATATCCTTGTTGAACCAAGCCTTCCAACTGTTGGTTCCAGCTGGTTGACGAATGGCTTTGGAAATTTTCACTGGCAAAATCAATCACACCTCCTCCCTTAATCAAACGCATATAGGCAATCCCTTGAAGAGCATTATCCAACTCAGACTTATCTACACCAAGGTCCAGAAGACGCTCATAAACACCTGCCACACTCTTTGCGTGAATAGTTGAAAGAACAGTCACTCCCGTCAGACTAGCTCTAATAACCGCTCGAGCAGTCTCCTTATCTCGAATTTCTCCAATAATCAAAACATCCGGGCGGTGACGTAGTGATAGCTTAATCAAATTATCATAGGTCATGTCAATTGCTTGATTTACCTGGAGTTGCAAAACATTATCCTGTTTGATTTCCACAGGGTCCTCAATCGAAATCACCTGCTGTCCCTTAAAACGCTCCTGAACCAACTCATGCATAAGCGTAGTCTTTCCAGAACCTACGGGACCTGCAAAGAGATACAAGCCACGATAATCCAAAGCATCCATAATCGGCTGGATTCCTTGATTCCAATACACCAATTCTCGACGTTCGGAATGTAGAACACGAATAACTAAACTTTCTAAGCCACGATAATCCCCAACGGTAGACAAACGCAGAGAAACCCTTTGACCATCACCACAATCATAGTCACAGGAACCTAGTTGACTCCTACGCTTCTCACCCACCATCATTCCCGCCACAAATTTAAAGTGACCAATAAGACTAGCCATGAAATCAGGCCGATATACATCAATTAATCTCCTCTCCTGGCCAACTCGCATATAGAGCTCGTAATTATCCTGACGTGGAATGACGTAGATGTCTTGAGCCCCACAACTATCAGCATTTTTGATCATTTCCTTAGCAAATTCTGTTACCATAAGGACCTCCTCATAGACCTATTCGTAAAAAGTTTAAGAAAATGAAAAAAAGCTCGAAAATTTCGAGCTTCTGCATTATTTAGCGTTTAATTTTACAGTGGGCATGATTTGGAAGGTCGTTTCGCTTTTCATATCCCGGACGGTATTTTTCCTCAGGAATTTCCTGCCAATCATCCAAAAGAGCAATCGATTGGTAGACCTGCAGGTATTCGTCACACTCCTCACACCAGTGCTTATCCTCTTGATTCCAAAAAGCAGTCATGACACTACTACGGCTGATATAACTTGGAAAGGTTTCCTCCATCGCAAACCAAAGTTTTTTATAGTACTTGAGGGCATCGTAAAAATTTTCAAATTCCTTAGTACTGATGATATCCTCTTGCCAGCCTTCTAGGAACCACCACGGTTCCAAATCCCCTTTCATTTCAACTACTTGGTACATTTTTCTTTCTCACTTCATCTTTGGTGTTCTTATTATACAAAATTTTCTGGAAAAGATAAAAAAAATGGTCTTATATTTTATATTTATCAAAAATAGAGGAAATTCTAGTCATATAAATACGAAAAGAACCCACAATTCATTGTGAGTTCTTTTGCTTTCATTTTAGTCTTCAGATGATTCCACAATTGCTTCGTCAACAGCAATGTTTTCAATAACTTCAACTTCGTTAACTGAAAGTGGTTCAATGTTACGGTAACGAGCCATACCTGTACCAGCAGGGATAGTCTTACCAATGATAACATTTTCTTTAAGACCAAGGAGATGGTCTTTCTTACCACGGATAGCTGCATCTGTAAGGACACGTGTTGTTTCTTGGAAGGAAGCCGCTGACAAGAATGAATTTGTTTCAAGTGAGGCTTTCGTAATACCAAGAAGAACTGGACGAGATGTTGCAGGAACACCACCAGAGATAACAATATCCTTGTTAGCATCTGTGAAGTCAGAAATGTCCATAAGTGTACCTGGAAGGAGATCTGTATCACCTGGATCCATAACACGTACTTTACGAAGCATTTGACGAACCATTACTTCGACGTGTTTGTCACCGATTTCTACCCCTTGGCTGCGGTAAACCTTTTGTACTTCTGCAAGAAGATAAGTTTCAACTGACAAGGTATCACGTACTTCAAGGAGACGTTTAGGTTGGATTGAACCTTCTGTCAAGGCCGCACCACGGTGTACTTCGTCACCCACTTCAACTTTCATACGAGCTGTAAATGGAACAACGTATTCACCCATTCCAGTCTTACCTTGAACGAAGACTTTCTTAGTACGTGTTGCAGCATCTTCTTCGATTTCAATAACAGTACCCTTAACTTCAGTGATAACCGCTTCCCCTTTAGGGTTACGTGCTTCAAAGATTTCTTGGATACGTGGAAGACCCTGTGTGATATCGGTATTTGAGGCTACCCCACCGGTGTGGAAGGTACGCATAGTAAGCTGTGTACCAGGTTCCCCGATAGATTGAGCGGCGATAGTACCAACTGCTTCACCAACTTCAACCGCATCACCTGTTGCCAAGTTGATACCATAACAGTGACGGCAGACACCGTGACGTGTGTTACATGTAAAGACTGAACGGATAGTTACTTCTTCAACACCAGCATTGACAATAGCAGCAGCCATATCTTCAGTAATCAAAGTATCTGGACCTACGATTACTTCACCTGTTGTAGGATTCTTAACTGATTTCTTAGTGTAACGACCTTGAAGACGTTCTTCAAGTGTTTCCGTCACTTCTTTACCATCAGTAATCGCACGGATGAGAAGACCACGGTCTGTTCCACAGTCGTCTTCACGGATGATAACATCTTGGGCAACGTCAACCAAACGACGAGTAAGGTAACCTGAATCGGCTGTCTTAAGGGCCGTATCGGTCATACCTTTACGCGCACCGTGAGTAGAGAAGAACATTTCCAAAACGCTCAAACCTTCACGGAAGTTTGAAAGGATAGGCAATTCCATGATACGTCCGTTAGGAGCGGCCATCAAACCACGCATACCGGCAAGTTGAGAGAAGTTAGAGATGTTACCACGGGCTCCTGAGTCCATCATCATAACGATTGGGTTCTTAGGATCTTGTGTTTCAATCAGACGTTTTTCAAGTGCTTCTTTCGCTTCACGCCATGTTGTTGTAACAGCAACATAACGGTCATCATCTGTCATCAAACCACGACGGAAGGCCTTGTTAATTTCTTCAACACGGTGGTGAGCAGCATCGATAATTTCTTGTTTGTTATCGATAACTGGGATATCGGCGATACCCACTGTCAAACCAGCAAGTGTTGAGTGGTAGTAACCAAGGTCTTTCAAACGGTCAAGGAAGGCTGATGTTTCAGTCGTACGAAGACGTTTGAAGGTTTCAGCGATGATGTTACCAAGATTTTTCTTCTTGAATGGTGCATTAATTTCCAAACTATCAATAACTGTTTGGATATCTTGACCTGGTTCAAGGAAGTACTTATCTGGTGTACTATCTGTCAAGTTCTCATTTGTTGTTTCTTGAAGATATGGAATTTCTGCTGGGATGATTGAGTTAAAGAGAATCTTACCAACAGTTGTAACCAAAATCTTATGAAGTTGGTTTTCTTTCCAAGGTTTATCAGGCATGCTATCTACTGCGATACCGACACGGCTATGCAAGTGAACATAACCATTACGATAAGCCATAACTGCCTCATCAATATCCTTGAAGACCATACCTTCACCCTCACGGCCTTCTTCTTCCATAGTCAAGTAGTAGTTACCAAGAACCATATCCTGAGATGGCGTTACGACCGGTTTACCGTCTTTAGGGTTAAGGATATGTTCAGCCGCAAGAAGGAGCAAACGTGCTTCAGCTTGAGCTTCTTCAGACAATGGAACGTGGATGGCCATTTGGTCACCGTCAAAGTCGGCATTGTAGGCCTCACATACCAATGGGTGAAGACGAAGGGCCTTACCATCAATCAATACTGGTTCAAAGGCCTGGATACCCAAACGGTGGAGGGTAGGTGCGCGGTTAAGAAGTACTGGGTGTTCCTTGATAACATCTTCAAGAATATCCCAAATACGTTCATCACCACGTTCAACCATACGTTTAGCGGCTTTCACGTTACCTGCGTATTCACGCGCAACGATTTCACGCATCACAAATGGTTTGAAAAGTTCGATGGCCATCAAACGTGGCACACCACATTGGTACATTTTAAGTGTTGGACCAACGGCGATAACGGAACGTCCAGAGAAGTCAACACGTTTACCAAGCAAGTTTTGACGGAAACGTCCTTGTTTACCTTTAAGCATGTGGCTCAAAGATTTAAGTGGACGACTACCTGGTCCAGTAATTGGACGACCACGACGTCCATTATCGATAAGGGCATCTACCGCTTCTTGCAACATACGTTTTTCGTTTTGCACGATGATACCTGGAGCATTCAATTCAAGCAAACGAGCCAAACGGTTGTTACGGTTGATAACACGACGATAAAGATCGTTCAAGTCTGATGCCGCAAAACGTCCACCATCCAATTGAACCATTGGACGAAGGTCTGGTGGCAATACTGGCAAAATGTTAAGAACCATCCATTCTGGTTTGTTACCAGACTTATAGAAGGCATCAAGAACGTCCAAACGACGAACAGCCTTAACACGTTTTTGACCAGTTGCTGTCTTCAACTCTTCTTTGAGTTCAGCAATTTCAGCTTCCAAATCCACTTGTTTCAAGAGATCTTGGATAGCTTCTGCACCCATTTTAGCGACAAATGAACCATGTCCATACTCTTGCAATTTTTCACGGTATTCACGTTCTGTCAAGAGAGATTTTGGTTCAAGTGGTGTTTCCTTTGGATCGATAACCACGTAAGCTGCGAAGTAGATAACTTCTTCAAGCGCACGAGGGCTCATGTCCAAAGTCAATCCCATACGAGAAGGGATTCCCTTGAAGTACCAGATGTGTGATACTGGTGCTTTCAACTCGATGTGACCCATACGTTCACGGCGAACCTTAGCACGTGTTACTTCAACACCACAGCGGTCACAAACGATACCTTTATAACGGATACGTTTGTATTTTCCACACGCACATTCCCAGTCTTTAGTAGGACCAAAGATCACTTCGTCGAAGAGACCTTCGCGTTCTGGTTTGAGCGTACGGTAGTTGATTGTTTCAGGTTTCTTAACTTCACCATAAGACCATGAACGGACCTTAGTTGGTGAAGCTAGTGTGATTTGCATACTTTTAAATCGATTTACGTCAACCACTAGTATTACCTTTCTTTTGTTCTATTGACAATAGCAGCGCTATTCTCACCTTTATCAGCTACCTTAGCAGAGAGTGTGAACTCCCTCTCTAAAGCTTATTTATTCTGTTTTATCTGAAGCTTCTTCTTTAGCTTTTTCTAATTCAGCAGCTTCTTTGGCTTGTTGTACACGTGCTTTTTCAAGATCATCAACGTGCATGACATCGTCGTCTTCACCTTCATCAAGATCACGCAATTCAACTTCGTAGTCATCCTCATCAAGGACACGCATATCAAGACCAAGTGATTGCAATTCTTTAACAAGTACTCGGAATGATTCTGGTACACCTGGTTTTGGAATTGGTTTACCTTTAGTGATAGCTTCATAAGCTTTCAAACGTCCGTTAACGTCATCTGACTTGTAAGTCAAGATTTCTTGAAGGATATTTGATGCACCATAAGCTTCAAGGGCCCAAACCTCCATCTCACCGAAACGTTGTCCACCAAATTGTGCTTTACCACCAAGAGGTTGTTGGGTAACGAGTGAGTAAGGACCTACTGAACGAGCGTGAAGTTTATCATCAACCATGTGGTGAAGTTTGATCATGTACATGACACCAACTGATACACGGTTATCAAATGGTTCACCTGTACGTCCATCGTAAAGAATTGTCTTAGCATCACTATCCATACCAGCTTCTTTCACGGTATCCCAGAGGTCTTCTGAGCTTGCTCCGTCAAAGACTGGTGTTGCGATGTGGATACCCAAGTTACGAGCAGCCATACCAAGGTGAAGTTCCATAACCTGACCGATGTTCATACGTGATGGCACCCCAAGTGGGTTCAACATGATATCAACTGGTGTACCGTCTGGAAGGTAAGGCATGTCTTCAACAGGAACAATACGAGAAACAACCCCTTTGTTACCGTGACGACCGGCCATCTTATCTCCGACCTTGATCTTACGTTTTTGAGCGATGTAAACACGAACAAGCATGTTAACACCTGATTGCAATTCATCACCGTTTGCACGTGTAAAGATTTTAACATCACGAACGACACCATCACCACCATGAGGTACACGGAGGGACGTATCACGTACTTCACGAGATTTATCACCAAAGATAGCATGGAGAAGACGTTCTTCAGCAGAAAGGTCTTTTTCACCCTTAGGTGTTACCTTACCAACAAGAATATCACCTTCTTTAACCTCAGCACCGATACGGATAATACCCATTTCATCGAGGTCTTTAAGGGCTTCTTCACCAACGTTTGGCAATTCACGTGTAATTTCTTCAGGCCCAAGCTTTGTATCGCGTGTTTCTGATTCGAATTCTTCCAAGTGAACAGATGTATACACATCGTCTTTCACAAGACGTTCACTCATGATAACGGCATCCTCGAAGTTGTAACCTTCCCATGTCATGTAAGCGACGATAGGGTTTTGACCGAGGGCCATTTCTCCACCTTCCATAGATGGACCGTCAGCGATAAAGTCACCTTTTTCAACAATATCGCCAACCTTAACCAAAGTACGTTGGTTATAGGCAGTACCTGAGTTTGAACGACGGAATTTTTGAATAGTATAAACATCAAGAGAACCATCTTCACGACGAACTTCAACTTTATCAGCATCAGAGTAGACAACTTTACCGTCGTGTTGAGCGATAACTGCGGCTCCTGAATCGTGGGCGGCTTGATATTCCATACCAGTACCAACATAAGGTGCTTTAGGATCAATCAAAGGCACAGCCTGACGTTGCATGTTGGCACCCATGAGGGCACGGTTAGAGTCATCGTTTTCCAAGAAAGGAATACATGCTGTCGCAACGGCAACTACCTGTTTAGGAGAAACATCCACGAAATCTACAAGGTGTGATGGGTACTCTTGGTTATTACCTTGATGACGACCCATAACGATTTCTTCTGCAAATGTGCCATCTTCGTTCAATTTAGAGTTAGCCTGAGCAACTGTGTACTCATCTTCTTCATCGGCAGTCAACCAAACTACTTCGTTGGTTACTTTACCAGTTGCACGGTCAACCTTACGATATGGTGTTTGAATGAAACCATACTTGTTAAGGTGTCCGTATGAAGACAAGTTATTGATCAAACCGATGTTAGGTCCTTCAGGTGTTTCAATTGGACACATACGACCGTAATGCGTGTAGTGCACGTCACGAACTTCATATCCGGCACGGTCACGTGTCAAACCACCAGGTCCCAAGGCTGACAAACGACGTTTGTGTGACAACTCTGACAATGGGTTGTGTTGGTCCATGAACTGTGACAACTGTGAAGAACCGAAGAATTCTTTAACAGCTGCAGTTACAGGGCGAATATTGATGATTTGTTGTGGTGTCAAGACTTCGTTATCTTGGACTGACATACGCTCACGTACGTTACGTTCCATACGAGCCAAACCAATACGGAATTGGTTAGCAAGCAATTCACCAACGGCACGGATACGACGGTTACCAAGGTGGTCGATATCGTCTACTTTACCGATACCTTCAGCAAGGTTGAGGAAGTAGCTCATTTCAGCCAAGATATCCGCTGTTGTCAAAGCACGAACTTTGTCATCTGGGTTGGCATTACCAACAATTGTAACCACACGATCTGGATCATTTGGTGCAACAACCTTGAATTTTTGAAGAACAACAGGTTCTGTAACCACCGCATAATCGTTTGGTGTGTATACAAATTTGTTCAAATCACCATCCAAGTATTCTGCGATTGAATCAATCACATCACGTGTCATTTCAGTACCAGCTTCAACAAGAATTTCACCTGTTTCAGGATCTACCAAGTTTTCAGCAATTGTTTGTCCCAAAAGACGTGTCTTGATGTTAAGTTTTTTGTTGACTTTGTAACGACCAACAGCAGCCAAGTCATAACGACGTGGATCAAAGAAACGAGCTACAAGCAAGCTACGTGAGCTGTCGGCAGTTTTTGGTTCACCTGGACGAAGACGTTCATAAATTTCTTTAAGCGCTTCATCAGTACGTGAATCTGCTGGGTTTTTGTGGATATCTTTTTCAATGGTGTTACGAACCAACTCGCTATCACCAAAGATATCAACAATTTCGTCATCACCTGAGAATCCAAGCGCACGCACAAGCGTTGTGAATGGAATCTTACGTGTACGGTCGATACGAGTGTAGGCGATGTCTTTTGAATCCGTTTCAAGCTCAAGCCATGCCCCACGGTTAGGGATAACTGTTGATCCATAACCCACTTTACCGTTTTTATCAACCTTATCGTTAAAGTAAACACCAGGTGAGCGCACCAACTGAGAAACGATAATACGTTCACCACCATTGATGATGAAAGTACCCATCTCAGTCATAATAGGGAAATCTCCGAAGAAGACTTCCTGAGTTTTGATTTCACCAGTTTCTTTGTTAATAAGGCGGAAAGTCACAAAGATAGGTGCTGAGTATGATGCATCGTGGATACGAGCTTCTTCAAGTGTATACTTAGGCTCTTTCAATTCGTAACCAACGAATTCCAATTCCATAGTGTCTGTGAAGTTTGAGATAGGAAGTACATCCTCAAAAACCTCTTTAAGACCAGTATCCAAGAATTCTTTGAATGAATCCGTTTGGATTTCAATCAAGTTTGGTAAATCAAGAACTTCTTTGATTCTTGAAAAACTACGACGGGTACGATGTTTCCCGTATTGAACGTCATGTCCTGCCAAGTCTTCTACTCCTTTTCTACATTCGAGACTTGCTTTGCAAGTCGTGCACTTTAAATATTTGTCTTCTGCCTTTTTCAGTTGCTTGTCCTATTGACAAGTGATCAAACACCAAGGTCCACTTAGCTGATTAATGATAAGCGAAAAACTTAATCTGTGAATTTTTAGAACCTTTAAATATGCATTACAACACTTGAAAATCCTAAAAATAAGCACAAAAATAGCAGCTAAATCTGACCGAAAAAACGTTGATTTAACTGCTGTATCTCTTGATTGGACAATATTTCAACCAAGTAAGACGACAAATAGTTGTCTATATTATACCTAATTTTTTACTTTTTTGCAAGTTTTCTTGGCAATTCCTAATGCCCTCCAAGAATGCTAGACCAGGCTTTTTGATAGTCACTGTCGGTTCCACCAATAGCAAACTTGTAAGTCGTATCTCCAGGTCCATTTTTAGCCCAGTAAGTATCAACCATTTCACCACTTACAGAAACATTACGACCATTGACAGACACTGTTGCTGGTTTAAGACCTGTTGATTTGAGTACACTTGCCTTAATGGCACTTGAATCGATATTAAACTTATCTCCAGTTTTAAAAATACCTGGATTGGCATTATAGATAGCGGAAGTCAAACGAGCCATATATTGCGCATTATAGGTGTAACCCGTTTTAGAATTGGTTGGTGTATTATTGTCATAACCAGCCCAACCACCAAGAGTAATACCAGGCGTTGACACAATCAACCAAGCATCCGCAAAGTTATCTGTCGTTCCTGTTTTACCCATCCAGTCCGCTGAGGCTGCTGCACCATTGACATTTTTCAATTCAGAATGAAATTGAGTTGTTGCTCCCTTAACTACCACTTCTTTGAGCAAGTTATCCATGATGCTAGCCGTAGCTCTTGAAAAGACTTGAACCCCTTCAGATTTATGCTGATAGATAACTTCGCCAGTCCGGTCGGTAATACTATCAATCATATAGCCCTTCTCATAGACGCCACCATTTGAAAGCATTTGATAGGCATTTACCTGTTGGGCAACCGTGGTTTCAATTCCTCCACCAAGAGGCAAACTCTCGATATTGTAATTAGCAATCTTATAACCCATCTTGGTCATGTAACCCTCAACATCAACATCATGACGTTGAAGCATTTGGTAAGTCCAAAAGGCTGGAATGTTCCATGAGGTATTGAGTGCCTCTTGGAGGTTCATCATAGCTGTACCCTTATCACCATCATGGAGAATAGGCGTTCCACCCGTAAAATTAGTTGGGTAGTTAGAAAGGATACTTGAGCTACCCATCAAACCTTGATCAATAGCAATTCCATAAGCGATAATAGGCTTAATAGATGAGCCTGGGGAGCGTGCCGTATCAAAGGCATGGTTATTTTGGTTATTTTCGTAACTACGACCACCAACAAATCCTAGAATTGCTCCAGTCGCATTATCCATGAGCACATTTCCGACTTCAACTCCACTATTGCCACCTTGGTCGAGGAGGCCACCATATTGACTCGCAGCATCTTGCATCGCATTATAAACTGCATTATCAATGGTTGTCTTAACGCTATAGCCACCGGTTTGAAGCTCTTGAAGGGCTCTCTCACGATAGCTTTCCTTTGTCTTATCATTTTTCAAATCTTGACTCGATACCTTGTCACGTTTAACGAGGTAATCATACATGACATCCTGAGCCTCAGACATGACAGAATAGTACAAATAGTCATGACTTACAGCATCAGACTTCTCACCAGCCTTGAAATCTTTAGTGATGTCATAACTCTTATAGCTTTCGTACTGCGACTTATCAAGATAGCCGCCACGATAAAGATTGTAGAGTACATCTTGTTGACGTGCCAAGCCATAAGCAAGATCCTCTGCGTTTTTTAATTGTCCGTCAGCTGTATAAGGTGAGTAGACAATTGGGCTCTGTGGTAAACCTGCCAGATAGGCAGCCTGAGGAACTGTCAAATCCGCTGTAGATACGCCAAAGATACCTTGAGCAGCCTCCTCAATACCAGCAATATTTTTCCCCTTGTTATTACGTCCAAAAGGAGAAACATTCAGATAATCGGTTAATATTTCATTTTTAGAAATACGACGCTCCAATTGTAAGGCATAGATAATCTCTGCCGCCTTACGTTTAAAGGTTGGTGCATCTCCTGTTACCTGTTGCTTGATTAACTGTTGCGTTAGCGTCGAACCACCACTTGAAGAGCCGACTCCCAAAACTGATGACACCAAAGCCCTAAATACTGCCTTTGGCACAACACCCTTATGCTTCTTAAAATTTTCATCCTCAGTCGCAATGATGGCATTTTTGACATTGTTAGAAATCGCATCACTCTCAATAGGTGTTCTCAGCAAGTCAGTGTCAATATCCGCAATCTTCTTGGAATCAGAATAGCTCATCGAAGATACCAAACTAACCTCACTAATCTGATTCAACAAGGTTTTGTCCTTAATAGACGGAACAGACTCAATTTGACTCCCCAAATAACCCAAACCAATTCCTGCACCGAACAAGGTAAGGACGATAATAACCACATAAAAGAAATCAGACAAAAGCTTTAAGGTTTTTAAGAAAACATCACCCATGTCTAAGAGTGTCATCCGATCTTCAGGCGACTTTCTCACTTGCTTACGATTCCACTTAGAATCAGTCGTGGCTTTCCTTTCATTAAAAGATTTATCCCCTCTTTTAGACCTAGGACCAGCAAACTTTGTGTGAATAGTCTGCCCTAGGCGTCTAAAATAATTTATTATTTTTTCAAAATTCATAGAAATACCTCAAAGCCTATTATAACAAACTTTGACAAAGCTTGCATAGGCCTACTTTCTTTTGGTATAATGGTGCAGAATATACTTTACTGGAGAATATCATGACAATTTTTGAAGAACTAAAAGCACGTGGCTTGATTTTTCAAACCACAGATGAAGAAGCCCTTGTAAAAGCCTTTGAAGAGGGACCAGTCTCATACTACACTGGTTATGACCCAACAGCAGACAGTCTCCACCTTGGACACCTTGTAGCTATCCTTACAAGTCGCCGACTTCAATTGGCTGGACACAAACCTTACGCCCTCGTTGGTGGTGCAACAGGTTTGATTGGTGACCCATCATTTAAAGATGCTGAACGTAGCCTCCAAACCAAAGAAACCGTTGAAGGTTGGGTTGAAAAAATCCAAGGTCAGCTTTCTCGTTTCCTTGATTTTGAAAATGGTGACAACAAAGCCGTTATGGTCAACAACTATGATTGGTTTGGTTCAGTCAGCTTCATCGATTTCCTGCGTGACGTGGGTAAATACTTCACGGTAAACTACATGATGAGTAAGGAATCTGTTAAGAAACGTATCGAAACAGGTATCTCTTACACTGAGTTTGCCTACCAAATCATGCAAGGTTACGATTTCTATGAACTCAACGATAAGTACGGCGTAACCCTCCAAATTGGTGGTTCTGACCAATGGGGTAACATGACAGCAGGTACTGAGCTCTTGCGTCGTAAAGCAGATAAATCTGGACACGTTATTACAGTTCCACTTATCACAGATTCAACTGGTAAAAAATTCGGTAAATCTGAAGGTAACGCTGTCTGGCTTGATGCTACTAAAACAACACCTTACGAAATGTACCAATTCTGGCTCAACGTCATGGATGATGACGCCGTTCGCTTCTTGAAGATTTTCACTTTCTTGTCACTTGAAGAAATCGAAGAAATCGGTAAAGAATTTGACCAAGCTCGTCACCAACGTTTGGCACAAAAAGTTTTGGCTCGTGAAGTTGTTACTTTGGTTCACGGTAAAGAAGCCTACGAACAAGCTGTTCACATCACTGAACAACTCTTCGCTGGTAACCTTAAAGCTCTCTCAGCACGCGACCTTAAAGTTGCCCTTAACGGTGTCCCAACTTATGAGATCTCAGCAGATGAAAATCTGAACATCGTTGAACTTCTCGTCAACGCTAAGATTTCACCCTCTAAACGCCAAGCACGTGAAGATGTCCAAAACGGTGCTATCTACATCAACGGTGAACGTGTACAAGACTTGGATTACACCCTCTCAGATGCAGATAAAATTGATAATGAAATTACAGTTATCCGTCGTGGTAAGAAGAAAAACTTTGTCTTGACTTACTAATTTATAGCTATTCTCACTCCTTAATGGAGTGAGTTTTTTTACCAAAAAAGAGCAGTCGGATTGATTCCTAACTACTCTCTTCAGAACACAAAAAAACCAGTACTAGACTGGTTTTTGAGACTATCACATTAGTTATAGATTTTGAATGCGTCATCGTCGTTTTGACCAACGAATGGCATTGCTTTACGCAATTCAGCACCAATCTTTTCAATTTCAAGCTCTTCAGCTTCTTTACGGTAAGCTTTCAAACGTGGGAAGCCAGCATCATGGTCTTCAACGAATTCACGTGCAAATTTACCTGATTGGATATCAGCAAGGGCAGCTTTCATGTTTTCTTTTACTTCTGGACCGATAACACGTGGACCAGTTACAAAATCACCAAATTCTGCAGTATTTGAACATGATTGACGCATTTTCTTGAATCCACCTTCGTAGATCAAGTCAACGATCAATTTCATTTCGTGAAGCACTTCAAAGTAAGCTAATTGTGGTGCATAGCCTGCTTCAGTCAAGACTTCAAAACCAGCTTCAATAAGGTGTGTCAACCCACCCATAAGAACCGCTTGTTCACCAAACAAATCTTCTTCAGTTTCTTCTTTAAATGTTGTTACAAGTAATCCAACACGTGCAGAACCAATACCTTTAGCCCAGTCCATAGCGATGTCTTTAGCGTTACCTGTAGCATCTTGGTATACTGCGTAAAGTGCAGGAACACCAAAACCTTCTTCAAATGTACGACGTACCAAGTGACCAGGTCCTTTAGGAGCACACATGAAGACATCAACATCTTTAGGAACTTTGATGAATTCGAAGTGGATGTTAAATCCGTGTGCAAAACCAACAGCATTACCAGCTTCAAGGTTTGGAGCAATTTCTGCTTCGTAAAGTTCTTGTTGGATTTCGTCTGGAGCCAAGATCATGATAACATCAGCCAATTTAGTTGCTTCTGCTACTGTGTAAGTATCAAAACCATCTTCCTTAGCTTTATCAAATGATTTACCTGGACGAACACCGATGATCACATCGTGACCTGTATCACGCAAGTTTTGTGCATGCGCATGACCTTGTGAACCGTAACCGATAACGGCGATTTTTTTACCGTCAAGTGCTGCTACTTTTACGTCTTTTTCATATTCCATTTGAACTGCCATAGTAATATGTCTCTTTTCTAAAAAAATATTTTATTGCCTTTTTAAGGCTGGGTTAACAAATTTAAGTTGGATTTTTTAATCACGGGTAAATCCAGTAGCACCCGTACGAGCGATATTCTTGATTCCGTAAGGACGAATAACTCGTAGAAGCGCCTCGCTCTTTTCAGCATCACCAGTCATCTGGATAGTGATAGAGCTTGGTGCCACATCAACCACCGAAGCACGGAAAGGTTGAATAATCGCCAAGATTTCAGCACGTTTAGAGGTTGGTGCTGATACCTTAACTAGGATAACTTCACGTTCCAAGTGTGGCTGATCCGTGATATCACGGATACGAATCACATCAATCTGACGATTAAGCTGTTTGATGATTTGTTCCACTTCATTTTGAGAATTCACATCAATAATAATCGTAATACGTGAAACGTTAGGATCCTCAGAAGCCCCTACAGATATACTTTCAATATTAACTTGACGTCGTGAAAGAACACCTGTGAAGCGGTTAAGGACACCCGAACGGTTCTGAAGTTTAGCTGTTAACATTCTACGCATTGAACTTCACCCCCAACATTTCGTGATTACTCTTACCAGCCGGAACGATTGGCAAGACATGCTCTTTACGAGAGATATCCACCTCGATGAACATTGGCACGTCTTCCTTGATAACTTCCAAATCCTGATCAATTGTCTCTGGATTATCAAACTTGTAAGACTTAATGCCATAAGCTTGAGCCATCAATTGGAAATCTGGAAGGGTATCAAAGACAGACTCTGATGTACGCCCTTCGTAGAAGGACTCTTGCCATTGACGTACCATACCAAGTGAGTGGTTGTTCAACATAACAACCTTGATTGGCACCTTGTAAATATTTAAGATAGCCAATTCTTGGTTCGTCATTTGGAAACCACCATCACCAACAAAGAGGATAACTTCTTTATCAGGATTAGCAATTTTAGCACCAATTGCTGCTGGGACACCGAATCCCATTGTTCCAAGACCACCTGAGGTCACCAGTTGACGCTCATTTTGGTATGGATAATACTGAGCTGTCCACATTTGATGTTGACCAACGTCAGTAACAACAACGGCATCACCCTTAGTCAATTCACCGATACGCTCGATAACTGCCTGAGGCTGTACCATACGTTCTTTCTTATCGTAAGAACGTACACGCTCTTTGTCTTTTGTGACTTTTTCAATCCATTTTTCAGTGTTATTCTGAACCACTGGTTCTGCTAAGAGCATTTCAAGAGCTTGCTTGGCATCACCAACAACTGGAAGGTCCACTGCAATAATTTTACCAATCTCAGCTGGATCTACATCGATATGGACAACCTTAGCATTTTTAGCAAATGTTTTAGGATTACCTGTCAAACGATCATCAAAACGACAACCAATGGCAATCATAAAGTCAGCATCGGTCATAGCAATGTTAGCTGCATATGAACCGTGCATACCACCCATACCCAAGAAAAGGGGGTGGCTAGTAGCAATTGTCCCTTGTCCTAGAAGACTTGTGACAACTGGGATTTGGTAGCGTTCTGCAAAAGCAACTAGCTCCTTAGCAGATTCAGAATAAGACACCCCACCTCCAGCTACAATAACCGGCTTCTTAGCTTTACCCAACTGCTTCAAGATTTTCTTGATTTGCATTTCGTTTGGTCTTAGCGTCGGTTGGTAACTTGGAAGATTAATTTCAGGATCGTTGATGAAGGCTGTTTCCTTAGCTACGACATCTTTAGGGAGGTCGATAACAACTGGACCAGGTCGGCCAGTTGTTGCAATATGAACCGCTTCCCTAATAATACGAGGAATATCAGCTGTATCGCGAATCTGATAATTGTATTTTGTAATCGGCATGGTAATTCCGACAATGTCAGCCTCTTGGAAGGCATCCTTACCAATACCTGGTGTTGCGACCTGACCAGTAAAGACTAGGAGAGGTACGCTATCACTCATAGCATCTGCAATCCCTGTAATAGCATTAGTGGCACCAGGACCACTCGTTACAAGAGCAACACCGAGTTTACCAGTTGATTTGGCATAACCTTCAGCTTCGTGCAGACTTCCTTGCTCATGACGAGATAAGATATGATTAATCTTGTCATTTTTGTAAATAGCATCATACAAAGGAAGAACCGCTCCGCCAGGATATCCAAAGATAGTTGAAATCCCAAGTTCAAGAAGTGTATCAAGAATCAAATCAGCACCAGAGCGTGCTTCTTTAAGTTCAATTTTCTTCACATGGACCTCCTTTAGTAGTTGTTTTTTTCGAATTGTCTAAAAATTCAAAACCTTGTATACTATGATAACATTTTTAACCAAATTTGCAAGGGTTTCGGAGAAAAATATCACAAACTCTTCGGAAAGAATGTTCTTAGTTTTTTTCTTGTGCTTGACGTTCTGCTTTACGTTCTTCGAATTCTTCGTCACTCATCAAAGTTCCGCCGACATTGGCTGATTTAGCAAAGGCTGTATAGCGACGCAACCAACCACTTGAAATTTTTGATTTGAAAGGTTTCAAATGTTTGCGACGTTCTTCAAGGGTTGCATCATCTACAAGCAGATCAAGGGTACGATTTGGTAGGTCAATCACGATTTCATCGCCATCTTCGATTAGGGCGATATTACCACCTTCTGCTGCTTCTGGAGAAACGTGACCAATCGCAATACCACGAGTAGCTCCTGAGAAACGACCATCCGTAATCAGAGCCACATCCTTACCAAGACCGCGTCCGACAATCTTAGAAGTTGGTGCCAACATTTCTGGCATACCAGGTCCACCCTGAGGACCTTCGTAACGAATGACAACGACATGGCCCTTCTTAACTGTTCCATTATCAATCAACTCAAGGGCCTGATTTTGTGAATCACAACAAATAGCTTTACCACGGAAAGTTTTAACAGATGGATCTACACCACCGACCTTGATAACAGCTCCATCCTGAGCAATATTTCCGTAAAGGATCGACAAACCACCAACTGGTGAGATAGGATTCTCAATTGGATGGATAATTTCTTCATTCTTGATTTCAGCACCAGCTACGTTTTCTTTCAAAGTTTTACTAGTAACTGTAATACGATCACCCTTAATGGCTCCTTTTTTAATCAACTGATTGATAATGGCTGGAACACCACCAGCTTCATGGACATCATGCATAGTGTAAACACTTGAAGGTGCAATTTTAGAGAGATAAGGTGTCTTCTTGGCAATCTCGTTAATGTCTTTAAGATCATAGTCAATACCGGCCTCACGCGCAATAGCAAGCGTATGAAGAACAGTATTGGTTGAACCACCCATGGCCATATCTAGAGCAAACGCATCATCGATGGCTTCTTTGGTCACAATATCACGTGGGCGAACATTATTTTTGATGTTATCCATCAATTTTGTGGCTGCTTGACGAACCAATTCACGACGTTCATCTGAAACGGCTAGAACAGTACCGTTACCTGGAAGGGCAAGACCCAAAACTTCCATCAAACAGTTCATTGAGTTAGCGGTAAACATCCCTGAACATGAACCACAAGTTGGACAAGCATTTTTCTCCAAATAATCGAGCTCTTCCTTGCTCATATCTCCAGCCTGATAAGTACCTACAGCTTCAAACAAACTTGATAGCGTCGCTTGATGACCAGTCATGTCAACGCCACCCTTCATAGGTCCACCAGAACAAAATACTGCTGGCACATTAGTACGCATGGCTGCCAAAATCATCCCTGGCGTAATCTTATCACAGTTAGGAATATAGAAAACCCCGTCAAACCAGTGGGCATTAATAACTGTTTCTGCAGAATCGGCAATCAATTCACGAGATGGAAGACTGTAACGCATCCCAATATGCCCCATGGCAATCCCATCGTCCACACCAATGGTATTAAACTCAAAAGGAATACCGCCAGCCTCGCGGATAGCTTCCTTGGCAATATCTGCTAATTCACGCAAGTGAACATGCCCTGGAACAATATCAATATAAGAGTTACAAATAGCAATGAAGGGCTTTTGCATATCCTTGGCAGATTTAACTTGCCCAGTCGCATACAAAAGTCCGCGTGCTGGTGCCTTATCAACACCAACTTTGATCATATCACTTCTCATGATGTTACCTTCAATCTATAAAATTTCTTACAACATATGTTACCACTTTGGAAAGTAATGTCAAGGAATTTTCAGAATATTTCTGTAATTCCGAAAAGATGTCCCAACCGTATCAAAACTGACAAAACAAAAAGGAAGCCCTAAGACTTCCTAAATGATTATTTCAATATTATTCAACACTAAAGAGGTATGGATAAACTGGTTGGTCTCCTTGGAAGATTTCAACTTCAATATCTTCGTGAGCCTCTTCCAATTTTTCCGCAAGTGCTTGAGCTTGTTCTTGATTACCTTCTTCGCCGACGTAAATCATAACAATTTCACTGTCTTCGTCAATCATCTTGTCAAAAGTGTCAAGAAAGGCTTGATCCATATCTGGTGTAGACACAAGGATTTTACCATCAACCATACCAAGGATATCATTTTCATGAATCTCAAGTCCGTCAATAGTTGTGTCACGTACCGCCAAGGTCACGCTACCACTCGTTACATCTGAAAGACTAGCTGTCATAGCTTCAACGTTCGCTTCGATACTTTGACTAGGATCAAAAGCAAGCAAGCTTGTAAAGCCTTGTGGCACCGTACGCGTTTCAACAACAGCCGCATTGACATCTACTACTTCAGCAGCTGATTGTGCTGCCATAAAGATGTTTTTATTGTTTGGCAAGATGATAACATTCTTAGCATTAACCTGCTCAATAGCCTTAACAATATCTTCTGTTGATGGGTTCATTGTTTGACCACCTGAAATCACATAGTCAACACCTTGTGATTTGAAGATATCTGCAAGTCCATCTCCGGCAACAACTGCAATAAGGGCAAAGTCTTTAGGAGCAGAAGGTGCAGCTTGGATAGCCTCTTCTTTTTGAACTTGTGCATCGTGTTGGTTACGCATGTTGTCAACCTTAACTTTGACAAGAGCCCCATATTTAAGACCTTCTTGCATGACAAGACCTGGATCCTCAGTGTGGACGTGAACTTTGACAATTTCATCATCGTTAACAACAAGGAGAGAATCCCCAAGGTTACTCAAGTAATTTCGGAACTCTTCATAGTCAAAGTCTTTCACATAAGTTGGACCTTGTTTGAGACCAATCATGATTTCCGTACAGTAACCGAAGGTAATGTCTTCTGTTGCAACATGACCAGCAACTGACTTATGATGTTCTGCATTGATCATCTCTGTCATCGTAGCTGGTGTCGCTTGGAAGTCTTCTGAAGCGATATACTCACCTGTGAGGGCTGACAAGAAACCTTCATAAATGAAGACCAAACCTTGACCACCTGAGTCTACCACACCAACTTCTTTCAAAACTGGAAGCATCTCTGGTGTCTTAGCCAAAGCAGCTTTAGCTCCGTCAAGAGCTGCACGCATAACCTCAACAGCATCATTCGTAGATTCAGCTTTCTTAATCGCTGCTGAAGCTGCGCCACGTGATACTGTAAGAATTGTTCCTTCGACAGGCTTCATAACAGCTTTATAAGCAACTTCAACCCCTGCTTGGAAGGCATGAGCTAAATCTTGGCCGTCAAGTTCCGTTTTATCCTTGATACTTTGACCAAATCCACGGAACAATTGTGACGTGATAACACCTGAGTTACCACGGGCACCCATCAAAAGACCTTTAGACAAAATCTGACCAACTTCACCAACTGTTGAAGCTGATTGATCTGCGACAGCTTTGGCTCCGTTATCCATAGTCATTCCCATGTTTGTTCCAGTATCTCCATCTGGTACTGGGAAGACATTGAGTGAATTCACATATTCTGCTTGCTTACCTAGACGTGTTGCTGCCGCTTGGACCATCTCCTGAAGCAAGCTTGTTGTAATTTTAGACACTAGTTTTCTCCTACGACTTTAATATTTTGAACGTAAACATTTACTGTTTCAGCCTTGATACCGAGTTGATTCTCAAGATTAAATTTCACACGTTCTTGAATATTTTTTGAAACCTCACTAATCTTAACACCGTAACTCATAACAGTGTAGACATCCACAGTGATACCTGCATCAGTAGATTTCACGACAACTCCTTTTGCGTAGTTTTCTTTTCCAAGAAGTGCTTGAAAATTATCTCGGATAGCACTCTTACTTGCCATACCGACAACGCCAAAAATTTCTGTTGCTGAACCGCCAACTACTGTTGCGATGACATCATCTGACAATTCGATTTGACCATCTTTTGTATTGATTTTTACAGTCATAATTACTACCTCAAAAAGTTTTTATCAGCTTATTTTACCATATTCGAGCCTACTTGTAAAAAATAAGAAGAAGATACCCTTTGAATAAGGGCATCTCCTCAGTATTTATCATTAAAACTTTCTCTTTACGAGATAACGACGATACATCACGTAGAGGAAGATTGCACGCCATACATTATCAACAACGGTTGCAATCCAGACTCCGGCAAGACCCATTCCCAGACTCACCCCAAGGAAGTATCCTGAGAAAATTCGGATGATCCACATCCCAATTGTCGTCGCATAGAAAGGCATCTTAGCCTTACCCAGACCTTGCCAAACTGCTGTGTAGACTAGAGTCCCCGAAGTCACAGGATTCCCAAGGAAAGAATAAAGAATAACTACCTGACTAGCCGCAATAGCTGCTTTATTATCTGTAAAGAGACCTGATAATCCTTGGCCAAAGAGCAAGATACTCCCTGAAACCAGAACCATCAAGAAGGTGGAAATCCAATAAGACTCTTGTATAATACGCTTCATCTGCGTCTTATCCCCTCGACCCAGACTATTGGCAACCAAGATAACCGTAGCCGTTGCGACTCCCATACCAGGCATATAGTTAAACTGAGTGAGGTTTTCACCAATGGCGTTACCACCGACAACGGCTGTACCAAAGGTAACAATAATAGCCACGATGACCACATCTCCAGCACGCATCATCAGTCGTTCACCTGCTGCTGGCAGTGCAATCCCCAACAACTCTCTATTAAAAGGTTTGGTAATTTCAAGCTGCTTCACATCTAGTTTCATCGCTTGCCAGAGTATCACTGTCCCAACCAGACGAGAGAAAACCGTAGCTGTAGCTACCCCAATAATCCCCCAATGTCCCACAAAGATGGCTAAAGAAGATAAAATAGCATTAAGAACATTGGTCAAAAGACTGACGACCATGGAAATACGAGGCCGTCCCTTGGCCCGTAGGATGTTACCAAAAGTAGTCATCAAGGCTAAGAAGACCACTCCTCCACCGACAAGAGCAAGGTAGAGACTACCAGCCTGAGTCACAGATTGCTCAGTACCTAAAAGATTAAGAATGGCCCCACCACCAAAAATGGAAAGTAGACCAAGGATGAGACTAAGAGCAAGGGTAATAATAATAGCATCCCAAGTGTCTCGGTTAGTCGCTTTAACATCTCCCTTCCCAAGACTTCTAGCAATGACACTGGCACTTGAGGCTCCTAGAGCAATGAAGATAGCTTGGTAAATCGTGATTATATTATTGGCTACGGAAACCCCTGATATGGCGACAATACCAACCTGAGCCACTAGGTAAGAATCGACAACCCCCATCAACATTTGTAGAAGGTTTTCGGCCATAGCAGGCAAGGCTATGTTTAGAATTTTCTTTGTTTCTGTCATAATATTCTTTTCTATATTGATAAAAATAGGGCTGATTTCTCAGCTCCTATTTTTTTATTCTTATACACCAAGATAGCTTTCAACTGCTTTTTGCATATCAGCTGCCGCAACAACTGTTTTATGGCGAACTTCCGCATGTTCAAGTCCATCTACAGCAGCTGGGATAGCTACACCTGAAAGTTGGTGCAAATCTTCTACTGCTTTGAAATCATCCCCACTATCTTTACCAGTGACAGCTGAAACTGCCACACGTGGGAACTTGTATGGGCTAGCTGTTGAAGCGATAACTGTTGGTGTGTGGTCATCTGTCTTTTGAACGTATGCTTCGTAAACAGCTGAGGCAACGGCTGTATGAGGATCTTCGATATACTTATCTTCATCATAGACACGCTTGATTTCAGCAGCTGTTTCATCCTCAGTTGCAAAACCTGCTGCAAACAAATCAAGAATATCTTTATCTGCATCAGCCAAAGTATACTCACCCTTAGTCACAAGTGCATCCATAAGCTCTTTAGTCTTAGTAGCATCATTACCAAGAAGGTGGAAAATCAAGCGTTCCAAGTTAGAAGATACCAAGATATCCATAGAAGGGCTTGTTGTTACCTTGAAGTCACGTTTCTTATCATAAGTACCCGTTGCGAAGAAGTCTGTAAGGACGTTATTTTCATTAGAAGCACAGATTAATTTGCCAACTGGAACACCAATCTGACGTGCATAATAAGCCGCCAAGATATTACCAAAGTTTCCTGTTGGTACTGTGAAGTTCACCTTATCTCCGTTTTGGATATGACCTGCCTTAACCAACTGTGCATAGGCATATACATAGTAAACCACTTGCGGTACCAAACGACCAACGTTCATTGAGTTAGCTGATGAGAATTGCGTATGATGAGCCAACAATTTCTCACGCAAATCAACATCATTAAACATACGTTTCACATCTGTTTGAGCATCATCAAAGTTACCATCAATGGCAATAACGTGCGTATTAGCTCCTGTTTGAGTGGTCATTTGCAATTCTTGGATTTTTGAAACACCGTCTTTTGGATAAAAGACAATGATTTCAGTTCCTGGAACATCTGCAAAACCAGCCATGGCAGCTTTACCAGTGTCACCTGATGTCGCTGTCAAGATAACGATTTTATTATCAACACCTTGCTTTTTAGCTGATGTTGTTAGCAAGTATGGCAAGATTGAAAGGGCCATGTCTTTGAAAGCGATGGTAGAACCATGGAAAAGCTCAAGGTTGTAGTGGTTCTTAAGTTTAACTACTGGTGCAATGGCAGCTGTATCAAACTTGTCATCATAAGCATTTGTGATACAGTAATCCAATTCCTCTTCAGTAAAATCATCCAAGAAAGCTGACAAGACCAATTTAGCAACTTCTTGGTAAGAAGCATCTTTCAATTGATCAAAGTCCAAAGTAACCTCAGGCGTTGACAACGGTGTGAACAAACCACCATCTGTTGCCAAACCTTGAAGAATAGCCTGACTAGCTGTTACTTTATTATTTTCGTCACGTGTTGATTGGTATACAAGTGTCATGGTAAATCCTCTTTTTAGATAGTCTGTGGCTCTATTGTAGCATAATTGTCAGAATATTTCTACACGTATTGTGACTTGTGAGAAAATCATCCGGATATCACCTTATTCTTTCCTCTCAAAGACATGAAAAAATCCGGAATAGCTATTCCGGATGTCATCTTAAAATTTATCTTTGGTGTCATTCTTAGTTGAGAAAGTAATATCTTTTGATTTGCCATCACCACTAAGCGTTACTTTCTTATCTTTTTTAGTCACTTTTAGCTCTTGACCTTTTTTCACATTGAGACCATCAATATCAACGTCTTTGTTGACAGAAGTAACAGTCATCTTATGTCCCAAACGGCTAACCTTCCCTTTGAAAAGGGTTGTCGTTGTTTCGCCTGTCTTCGAATCATACTTTTGACCACTGTCTTTCGCAGCTTTTTCAAGAGCTTCATCAAGTTCTTTTTCTATGGTTTCCTCACTGTAATAGTTTTCAAAGGAATCTCCATAAAAGGCTTTAAATAAATCTCCAAAGGCTGAGAAGGACTTCTGAACCCTCTCACGATAATCCTTGATATAGGTTTTCTTATCAAAAGTATAGCTAGCAGTAACCTTCGCATTGCTACCTTTTACTTTCATGGTTACAGCAGTATCTGTAAAGTACTTTTCAAGCTCCTTACTATCCAAGTCTGTCAAACTTTCAGACATGCTTGAACTATACTCTCTACCTAGAGAACTACTGTACCATTTGCCATCAATATTACCTGTCACATAACGGTAAGTCATAAAGCCACCGATACATAAGAAGACAAGGACTACCGCTGACAAAACTGAGACTAGGATGCGTTTTTTCTTTTTGGGATCCATTTGTTTCTTAGGAGCCAAATTTGCCATAGCTGCTTGCCCTTCTGGAAAAGCAACCGTAGAAGGTGCAGTTGCTGTTACTACTGGTGCCGTTTCTGTTGGTAGAGGACTAGTGCTTGTCTCGACGATTTCTGCCTCAACCTTAACAGGTTCAGTAGTAACTGTATCTTCAGCTTTAGCTGGTGCTTCATTAACAAACTCTCCAGCTTTCAAAGCATCCGCCATTTCCTGAACACTCGGCTTACGTCCGTTTACCGTCTCAAAATAGTCCAACCATTCTGCTCTTGTCATTTATATTCCCCTTTAATTTCCTTTTTTATTTATTTTTTGTAAAGCTAATGTCACCAAATTCACTGTGTGCCTTGATAGTAAAACCTTCATTGTTGGGCGTATAATCTAATACATCACCTTTTTTAAAAGCATCTGAATCTCCAGCCTTATCCACAGTGATTGTTTGCTCCCAACGGTTAATATCACCCGTGAAAGCAGTTGTTGTAACACGACCGGTTTTGGCATCGTAGGTATAACTCTTTGGAAGTTCTTTCTTCACTGTCTCATCAAACTGTTTATAGTAGTCTTTTTCTGACAATGAATAACTATCAAAAACCTCCGAGAACTCCTCGCCATACTGACCTTTCAATTCAGTAACTCTACTCTGGTAAGCCTGATAAAGACCTTTACGATTGTAAACAAAGCTCACTTTTAAGTGAGCCTTATTGTCAGTAATGCTCATTGCTGTATTGATATCGGTGATAAGATCTTGACCTTGTGGTAAAGCATTACTAACTTTATTCTTAGTAGTAGCAGTATCTTTTAGAGTCGCTAACATTTTCTCACTAAAGGTCAGGCTTGTCCACTCGCCCTCAATGCTGGCAGCTCGATAACGGTAACCCATTACGATACAAACAATCAAAAGGATAGTGAGTATCGCTGCAATCACACCTGATACCATCCCCACAATATTCTTTGAGGTTACTGGCTCCTTTGATTCTTTTACTTGTTGACTAGGATTGAATTGAACACTCACCATCCTATCAGCATTAAACTCTTTAAACTTATTAGTCGCTCTATTCCCTGCTGCAGAAGCCACTGGTGGCCTCAATTCACGAGACTTGAGAGGATGTGCTGTTTCACCCAAACTAAGCCCTTCTTCTTTTGTCATAGGAATCTCCTTATCTTGCTGTAAGGTTATTATAACAATTCTTAAAGCGTTTTTCTATCTTATTCGGGAAAGTCCTTTATTTTTAATTTGGATAAACACTCTAATATAGAGGATTTCTAGCAAAAAAAGTAGCCCTTATAGAGCTACTTTTGTCTATCGCTTACCCTTTGTAATCAAAGGCAATTTCGATAATTTCTTTCAATTCTGAAATAAGTGGTTCTTTCGGATTAGCTGTTGTACATTGGTCTTCATAAGCATGTTCAGCCAAAGTATAGGCAGTGTCTTGAAGAAGTTTCTTAGTGACACCTTGACCCTTCCAGTTCATGTCAATACCAACGGCAACACCCAATTCGTATACTTTTTGTGCCAAAACTTCAACCAATTCAGCATCTGATTGTTTGTCAGTACCCCATCCCATGAAACGAGCGATATCTGCGTAATCTTTGTCTGCACGGAAGTAGTCATATTTAGGGAACATAGCGTGTTTTTGAGGATCACGACCGTTGTAACGGATAACGTGAGGCATCAAAATCGCATTAGTACGTCCGTGTGGAATGTCAAACATAGGGCCAACCTTGTGAGCGAGTGAGTGGTTGATACCAAGGAAGGCATTGGCAAAGGCCATACCAGCCATTGTTGACGCATTATGCATTTTTTCACGTGATTCTTCATCACCAAAGCGGTAAGAATGTTCAAGATTTTCAAAAACAAGTTTAATCGCTTGGAGTGAAAGCCCACGTGTATAGTCACTAGCCATGACTGATACATAAGATTCAATGGCGTGAGTCAAAACATCCATACCTGTATCTGCTGTAACGCTGGCAGGCACACTCATAACCAAAGCAGGGTCAACGATAGCAATGTCCGGAGTCAAAGCATAATCTGCCAATGGGTACTTGATATGAGTTTCACTATCAGTGATAACCGCAAATGACGTTACCTCTGAACCTGTCCCTGAAGTTGTTGGGATACAGATGAATTGTGTCTTCTGAGCGTAAGGAATCTTGTAAGTACGTTTACGGATATCCAAGAATTTTTGTTTAGCACCGAAGAAGCTTACATCTGGGTGTTCAAAGAACATCCACATAGCCTTAGCAGCGTCCATTGCAGAACCACCACCAAGAGCGATGATTACATCTGGTTGGAAATCTACAAAGCGTTCCAAACCTTTATAAACGGTATTAGTAGATGGGTTTGGCTCAACATCTGAGAAAACATCTACTGCCGGTCTGTGGCGGTTAAGTTCCAATTGGCGTTTAACCAAGTCTGCATAACCAAACTGAACCATACCAGGGTCACAAACCAACATCACGCGCTCAGCTTCAATGTGACGCAAGTAAGTTATTGAATCTTTTTCGAAGAAGATTTTTGGTGGGACGCGAAACCATTGCATGTTATTGCGACGCTTTGACAATGTTTTGACATTCAAGAGATCAAATGAGCTAACATTGTGTGACACTGAGTTATGACCGTGTGAACCACAACCAAGAGTCAATGATGGAATCATGTTATTGTAGATATTACCGATACCACCTTCAGCTGATGGGCTATTTACCAAGACACGGCAGGCTTTCATGCGAATACCATATTGGAGTTGGAGCTCTTCATTTTCAGTGTGGATAACAGCTGTGTGTCCAAGACCACCCAAATTGAGCATGCCTTCTGCTTTTTTGAAACCATCTTCAACGCCATCAGATTTGATAAGAGCAAGTACTGGAGACAATTTTTCCAAGGCAAGTGGGTGTTCCATTGTTGCATCTGGAATTTCTGCCAAAAGCATTTTTGTACCTGCAGGAACTTTGAGACCAGCTTTTTCAGCAATTTCAATAGCTGAGTGCCCTACAATGGCACCATTTACAGCTGTACGTGCTTCATTAAGAACAACTTTTTCCAACTTAGCAATGTCAGCTTTTTTAGAAATGATGACACATTGATGTGCTTCAAATTCAGCCTTAACTTCGTCATAAATAGCTGCATCAACGATAGCTGCTTGTTCAGAAGCACAAATCATACCATTGTCAAAAGTTTTTGAAACAATGATATCGTTGACAGCACGTTTAACCTTAGCATCAGCAGCAATATAAGATGGGACGTTTCCGGCTCCTACACCAAGCGCTGGTTTACCAGTTGAATAAGCAGCCTTAACCATACCAGGTCCACCAGTCGCAAGTACTGTGGCAATCTTAGGATGGTTCATCAAAAGACCAGTTGCTTCGATAGATGGCTCTTCAATCCACTGGATGCAGTCCTTAGGTGCACCTGCTTCAATAGCTGCATCACGGACGATACGAGCTGCCTCTGCAGATGATTTCTGAGCTGATGGGTGGAAGGCAAAAATGATAGAGTTACGTGTCTTAAGAGCAATGAGGGCTTTGAAAATGGTTGTTGAAGTTGGGTTAGTTGTTGGTGTAACCCCACAGATAACACCGACCGGCTCAGCAATAGAAACCAAACCTTGTTCTTTATCTTCAGCAATAACGCCTACAGTTTTATCATATTTAATACTATTCCAAATGTATTCAGAAGCATACATGTTCTTGATGGCTTTATCTTCATAAATACCGCGCCCTGTTTCATCAACGGCCAATTTAGCCAAATACATGTGTTTATCTAGGGCAGCAATCGCAGCTTGGTGAACAATATGGTCCACTTGCTCCTGCGTAAAGTTAGCCATAGCATCAAGGGCTTCAACCCCTTTTGTTGCCAATTCATCTATTACTGTTTGAACATCTTTAGTTTGTTTAGTCATATGAAACTCCTTTGAATACTTGTTAAAAACTTCACAAGCTTTAACACAAGTCTATTATAGCGTTTTCTAGTCGTTATGTAAACCCTTACAACGACAAAAAATAAAGAAATCCATCCATTTTTGGACAGATTTCATCATTATTACCAAATAATCACGCGATCTTCTGGGGCACGCCACATGCCGTCGCCCTCTTTAACGTCAAATTCCTTGTGGAATTCGTCGAAGTTTGGTAGTTGAACATTGGTACGGAGTTTTCCTGGTGCGTGGACATCAACACTTGCAAGAAGTTGCATATATTCTGTCCGAGCTTTCATGCGCCAGATGCGAGCAAAGTTGGTGAAGAATTCTTCTGCTGAGAAATCTTCCTCTTTCTTAGCGGCTTCAAGGGCTGCAGCGATGCCTCCAAGGTCCGCTACGTTTTCAGAGACGGTCAGTTTCCCGTTAATCTTAGCACCATAAGAGTCTTGGCCTTCAAACTGATCGATGACTTTTTGCGTGCGAGCAGTAAAGGCTTCATAATCTTCTGGCTTCCACCAGTCTTTTAAGCTACCATTCTCATCAAAGGAAGCACCATTGGTATCAAAAGCGTGTGAAATTTCATGGGCAATGACTGCACCGATTCCGCCGTAGTTAGCTGATGACGATTGGTGAAGATCATAAAAAGGTGCCTGCAAAATTGCTGCTGGGAATACAATTTGGTTTTGTTGCGGATCATAGTAGGCATTGACCATATTTGCTGGCATATGCCATTCACTTCGATCAACTGGTTGGTTCCACTTACTCCAACTATGAGCAATTGAAATTTCGTAGAGAGCTTGAGCATTTTCAACCAAGGTTTTGCTCTCGTCGATAATCTTCTTGGCATAAGTTTCTGGTAACTTTTCAGGGTAACCAATATGAGGTGTGATGACATTGAGTTTGACAATGGCTTTTTCACGAGTCTCAGGGGCGAGCCAATCTGCTTTTTCTAGACGAGCCTTGTAAACCTCAATCATAGTTGCAACTTTATGCTCTACGTCTGCTTTTGCTTCTGGTGAGAATTTTTCTCCCGCATACCAGAGTCCAAGCGCTTGGCTATATGGTACTTCTGCTAATGACAAGGCCGCCTTTTCTTTTGGACGAGGTTCTGGAATACCTGCAATCGTACGACTATATTCACCAGCCAAGACACGGATTTCTTCAGTCAAGAATAAAGTCCAATCTAAGGCTGCACCGAGTTTCAACTTGGCATGAATAGTTTCCCAGTTAGCTGTTGAGTAGAATTTTGGTGCGAATTCCTTCCAGAAACGCTCTTCCGGTACGATAATTTTATCTGGTGCTTGTCCAATCACTTCTGTAAAGAAGGCATCGAGAGGCAATTGGGGAACCAAGGCCTTGAAATCCGCCCACTCATAGGGATGGTAGAGTTTATTGTACTCTGATTTTTCTTCGTTTGATAAGACATATTTGGCCAATTCTGCATCAGCTTCAATGACCTTATCCAGGATATCCTTGATTTCTGCCTCTGAGAATTCAAATTTAGGTAAGAGTTTTTCCATCATTTGGCGCCAGATAGCCAGTAATTCTGGGCCTTTTTCGTTGCCTTCTTCATAATAGGTTGTATCTGGCAAGATGAGAGCAAGAGACTCTCCCCACAAGACATTCATTTGGGCATTCATAAAGTCTGGTGACACGCTAAATGGCATAAGATTGGGTTTGCCAGCTAGTTCATAGGCCGCCAATTTACTTGTATAGTCTTCAAAGGAAGAAAGAGCCTTGATTTCATTGATATAGGGCATGGCTGGAGCTACACCAGCTGCTTCTCTTGCATCAAAATCTGCTACCATCTTATGATATTTGACAAAGTTTTGGAGAATACTGTCTTCGGGCAATTCTTCACCTCGTTGCCATTTTCCAGTGATATCCAACATCAAGTTTTCGATATCTTGGTCCAAGTCCATAAAACCACCGGTTGAAGGTTTATCATCAGGAATTACAGCGGTCTCCGCCCATTTTCCATTGACGTAATCATAAAAATCATCTTGTAAGCGTGTCATTACACTTCCTCCATCAACATTAAAAGTGCTTTCATTATAACAAAATTCCCCAGCAAAAGCATTTACTGAGGAAAGTTTGGCTTATTTTACTAAGATTGCTAGGGTTTGATAAGGTTTAAGACTTACCTTTTCAGCAAGCTCTGCATCGTCATAGTTTGACAAGAGCACGCGCCCTGACTGGTATTCTGCTGGAATCTCCACTTCAGCTTCGCTTCCATAGAAATTATTGAGTACCAAGAGTTTTTGACCGTCTAAGTAGCGTTCAAAGGCGTAGACTTGTTGATTATCCTCAAATGCTGGCTGATAGCTTCCTTCTGAAATGATAGGCATTTCTTTGCGCAAGCGAATCAATTCTTTATAGAATTTAAAGATTGGTCCATCGATTTCATTTTCAACGTTGATGTCTTTATAAGATTTACCAACTTTCAACCATGGAGTGCCTGTTGAAAAACCTGCATTTTCAGAAGCATCCCATTGCATTGGCGTACGAGAATTATCTCGTGACTTAGCTTGGATAATCTTAAAGGCTTGCTCCGGTGACTTGCCTTGATCCAAAAGCATTTGGTAAGCATTGATGGACTCGACATCCACATAATCTGCCATCGAATCATAGTCTGGATCAATCATACCAATCTCTTCACCCATGTAGATATAAGGTGTCCCACGTGACAAGTGAATGCTAGCTGCTAGCATGGTCGCTCCTTCATTACGGAAGTTCTTGATATCTACAAAGCGATTCAAGGCACGAGGTTGATCATGGTTATTCCAGAAAAGAGCACTCCAACCACCACGTTCACTCATTTCCTTGCCCCAAGTATGATAGAGGCGTTTAAGTTCTTCAAAATCAAATGGAGTAATGGTCCATTTTTGACCATCTTCATAATCGACTTTAAGATGATGGAAGTTAAAGGCCATAGACAACTCGTGGCGCTCCGGTGCTGAATACAGAACACAGTTGTCAATGGTTGTCGATGACATCTCTCCAACTGTCATAAAGCTACCATCAGAACCAAAGGTCGCTTCATTCATCATACGAAGATAGTCATGGACAATTGGTTTATCCGTATAAGCTGGTTTCCCTTCATTTTCAGGGCAATCTACCAAGACCTCATCTTTCCCAATCAAATTGATTACATCGAAACGGAAACCTTTGACTCCCTTGTCACGCCAGAAGTTGACCACCTTGAACAACTCCTTACGAACATTGGGATTACGCCAATTGAGGTCTGCCTGTGTTTCATCAAAGAGGTGAAGATAGTATTTCCCTGTATCTCCAAAAGGAGCCCAGGCAGAACCACCAAATTTAGACAACCAATCGGTTGGTTGGTCCTGAATGAAGAAGAAATCTTGGTAATACTTGTCACCAGCCAATGCTTTTTGGAACCACTCATGCTCCGTTGAGCAATGGTTAAGCACCATGTCTAGCATGAAGTCAATCTTGTGCTCTTTAGCGACACGAACCATTTCTTCAAAATCGGCCATATCCCCAAAAACAGGGTTGACAGCTGTGTAGTCTGAAATATCGTAGCCATTGTCACGCTGAGGACTTGGATAGAAAGGATTGAGCCAAACCATATCCACGCCCAACTCTGCTAGATAAGGAATTTTTTCGATGATACCTCTGAAATCACCAATTCCATTTCCTGTCGTGTCCTTATATGATTTTGGATAAATTTGGTATACAACCTTTGTTTTATCTAATGCCATTTATTTAACCTCTTTTTTATCAAAGGGTGGACCGTAACGTTTCCACCCCTTAGCTTATTTTGTTCGATGAGCGATCATGAGAACTTCACCACGTTTGATATCACGTGGAAGATCCCCTTCTACGTCTGCTTGGAAATCATCTTGATTTGTAATGATAACTGGAGTCTCAGTGACCAAACCAGCTTCTTTGATAACATACATATCAAAGCTAATCAATTGTTGACCAACAACAACTTTATCACCTTGTTCAACATGAGCCTCAAAACCTTTTCCGTCAAGACTAACCGTATCCATACCAATGTGCATTAGCATTTCAACACCTTCTTCAGAAACGATACCTACGGCGTGCTTAGTTGGGAAGAGTACTGTCACTGTACCATTCACTGGTGAAACCAATTCGCCTTGACTTGGTTCGATGACGACACCTTGTCCCATTACACCTGATGAAAAGACTGGGTCTGTGGCTTGGCTAAGTGGTTTAACTTGGCCAGCAAGTGGACTAACAACCTCTGCTGATTCAGCAAGAACCGTTGGTTGTACCAAACCTTCTGAAGCTTCTTTAAGAGCTTCTTGTGCGTGCCCATCTTCCTCTGTTTTCGTTAAAAATCCAGTTTTGTGGAAGAGGAATGTCAATACCATAGCAACTACAATATCGACAATCATGATAATCGCAAAGATTGCCCAATATTGAGGTTTAATTGAGAGGATTGCTGGAAGACCACCGATACCAATAGAGTTTGCTTGAACTCCAAAAACCGCTGAAAGCAAGCCTGACAAGGCAGACGCAGACATACCCGCTACTAATGGATAGACATACTTAACGTTAACACCAAAAAGTGCTGGTTCAGTAACACCAAGATAAGCTGAAATAGTTGCCGGAAGTGAAATTTGTGCTTCACGTTCATCGTGACGTTTAATAAAGTAGTAAGCAAATACTGCTGAACCCTGTGCAATGTTAGAGAGAGCAATCATTGGCCATAAACCAGTACCACCAGCAGTACGCACCAACTCAAGGTCAATCGCATTAGTCATATGGTGAAGACCAGTGATAACAAATGGTGCATAGATGGCACCAAAGATAGCACCGAAGAGCCATTTAACAGGACCAGTCAAACCGGCCAATACCACACCTGAGATAAGGCCTCCAAGCCACCAACCAATTGGACCAAGAACAGCGTAAGAAAGGATAACTGCTGGAACCAATGACAAGAGTGGTACAAAAATCATTGAGATAACTTCTGGAATGTATTTACGCCAGAAAATTTCAAGGTAAGAAAGTGTTAAACCAGCCAAGAGGGCAGGAATAACTTGTCCTTGGTAACCAACTTTTTCAAAACCAAGGATAAAGTGTGGAATATCTCCTGCAGCCTTGTGAGCCGCATATTCATAGGCACTAAGCAAGCTAGGATGAACCAAGCAAATCCCAAGTACAATACCAAGAATTTGACTTGTCCCCATCTTACGAGAGACAGACCATGTGATACCTACTGGCAAGAAACCAAAGATAGCACCACTGATGACTGAAACAATTTCATTAACACCTTCCCAGAATTTCGAGACCTCAACAATTGTTTTACCACCTAGATTGCTGAATTGGATACTACCCAAGACATTTTGCAGACCAAGAAGAAGCCCCCCAACAATCAAAGCTGGAATCAAAGGCGTAAAGATCTCCGCCAAGGTTGTCATAACACGCTGAACTGGGTTTTGGTTGCTCTTGGCAGCTGATTTAGCAGCTTCTTTAGAAACACCTTCAATCCCTGATACAGCAGTGAAATCGTTATAAAAGATTGGTACATCATTACCAATGATAACTTGGAATTGACCTGCATTGGTGAAAGTCCCCTTAACAGCAGGAATGGCTTCTATTGTTTTCACATCTGCCTTCTTGTCATCACCAAGAACGAAACGCATACGCGTCGCACAGTGAGTAACAGCAGTCACATTTTCTTTACCGCCGATTGCAGCAAGCAGATCTTTTGCTTCTTGTTCAAATTTACCCATTTGAATCTCCTTTTCTTTTTTGACAATATCTGATTGACTTGATAAACTGATTGTAAACGATTGCAAATTTGTCTGCAAGTGTTCCGGGATTTTTTTAACATATTTTTGTAAAAAAACATCAGTTGTATGTTTTTTTACCTACAAATGAGGAGAAAGATGAAAAAATATCAGATTATTTATAAGGATTTAGAAAAAGCTATCCATGAGCAAAAGTATCAAGTGGGAGACTTCCTCCCCACCGAGCAAGAACTGGTTCAATCTTACCAGGTTAGTCGAGACACTATACGAAAGGCGTTAACCTTACTCGTTGAAGAAGGCTTGGTCAAAAAAATTCATGGCTCTGGTTCTCAGGTTATTAACCAGGAACAAATCAACTTTCCTGTATCTGACCTTACTAGTTACCAAGAACTAATAGAACAACAAGGCCTTAATTCGCAAACCAACGTTATTTCTCTGGATAAAATCATCGTTGATTCCAAACTCTCAGAAAGAACTGGTTTTTCTAATAGCCGACAGGTCTGGCGTGTTGTTCGTCAAAGAGTCGTTGATAGCTGTGCCTCTGTTATAGATATTGATTACCTAGACGCCAGCCTTGTTCCGCAACTAAACCGTAGCATTGCTGAATACTCTATTTACGACTACATTGAGAATCAGCTCAACCTTAGCATTTCCCACGCCTTTAAAGAAATCACTATCGATAATGCTACCGATCAGGATAAGATTCTTATCGACCTAGGTAAGGACCAGCACGTCGTCTGTGTCCGTTCAAAAGTTTATTTAAACAATGGAAAACAGTTCCAATTTACGGAAAGTCGCCACAAACTTGAAAAATTCAAATTTGTTGATTATGCCAAGCGCCATCATTAAAACGAAAAGCCCAGCTAACAGAAAAAGTATCGGACATTCTTGTCCGATACTTTTTAGTTTTTACGGATAGGATCTGCTAGATACTCTGCACGAGCTCCACCAATTAATTTAGGACGACTCGCCAAAGCAGTCACATGAGCACCACCTAATTCTGGAGTAATAGGACGAAGAGGAACTTGGACCCTCTTCACATGCATACCAATAGATGTATCCCCAATATCAATACCAGCCTGAGCGACAAT
>OIFN01000065.1_pt1 | contig 90250 bp, 95 predicted proteins | sample 1582091 | NCBI WGS metagenome assembly OIFN01 (sample SAMN07501064, study PRJEB24779) | human gut metagenome
GGCTTTATTGTAGGTGGGCCAGTTGGTGATTTTGAACTTTTGCTTTGCCACGGAACGGTCTGCGTTGTCGGGAAGATACGTGATCTGATCCTTCAACTCAGCAAAAGTTCGATTTATTCAACAAAGCCCTTTTCCAGTTCAAACGACAGGGCCTGGGCAAAGAACATCTTACGGCCGGTAATTTTGCTCATGAAAGCGCGAAAACGTGTGTCCTGAAGCAGACCCGCAACCACTTCATCGCCGTCATACATATCAAACGCCAGACGGCTGAATCCGGTCTGATACTTGTCAGTCGGGGTCGAGATATATTTACCGATCGTGGACTTTATATAATTCACAAAACCATCAGAATAAAAACCTTTCAGTAATAAAAAACCTTTTTCACTGAATTCCCTGACCTGTTCATCCGTGATCGTAAAGTTTTTGTTCAGCATAATGCTTCCTTTAATGTTAATGAAGGTTATTGCGGGGTTTGCATGACGGAATTACCGGATATCCGGTAACTCCATCGTGATAATTATAATTTTTTCAGCGTATTTAACAGATCGTCATAATAATCAGCGCAGGTTTCGAGCCGTAATAAAGCACCGGTATAAATTTCATTCCGGGATGCAGGCTCAAAATCAATTAAGGGTTGAATAACCTTATTCAACCAGCCATCAGCATGATCGACGTCAATCTCAATATGTTCAGAATAATAATAAATATGTTTGTCAGATATCCCGATGCGACGGGCGCCGGCAACCAGCTTACTATACTGGGGAGGGTCAAGAAGCTCCGTCATGGCCATCGCCCCCACCAGTTTGAAGTAATGCTGACGATTAACCCCGCCCAGCAGGAAAACATTGTAACCGGTCAGACCCTGCCAGTTATAAAGGCTGGCGAACTGGTCCTCTCCAGGACAGAGGTCGCGGGCTTTCAGCAGCGAGTGATACAGGTCCACATGGTTGTGGTGTTCATTACCCTGACCCGCCTCATCCCACAAATTTTTGGTAATTTCTCCCCGGGTGAAGGGATAGGAACCGGGTAACATCATGGCAACCAGATCAAAAAACAGGACATTCAGAGCGGTATCACTGCGGAAAAAATAATCAAACTGACGATCACCTGCCTGCGTGGACAGGTAATCAAAGAGAGGATGGGTGGCCGCCCGATGAGTCCTGCACAGGGCGGTTAGCCGGGAAATGAAATTATCCTCAGCGGGCGGTAAAGCGTATTCGCCGGTGCGTCGGGTTTCAGACGCCAGCCACCCCGTCTCGATAATATTCCGTAATGAAATAATAAACGGGGAGTACTGATTTCTGGCGCATGCTGATATAGGGGAGGAAAAGCAGCAGTTATAGATTTTAAATAAAACAGACTGAATTTCATGTCGGGCCACCGGATTATTCAGATGGTATGCCTGATGAAGACACTCATACACCCGGGCATGAACAGTTTCGGCAAATTTTTTGTCATCTGTCAGGAGTGTTTCCAGATAAGGGTCATTCAGTAATCCCGTGATCAATGTGACGAGATTTTCACGCAGTAAATTGCCCGCAGGCGTCAGGGCGTCTGTTTCAGAAGTATTCATAATAAAAGCACGACAATCAATAAACTGAATTTTACTTTATAGTAACATTTACAGCTTGTCATTATTTTTTATTAATATGTTTTATATCATCAAGTTAACAAAACAACAGCTTAAAAAACGCCCTTAAAGGTGATTATTTGACCATTAAATGTGACTGCGTGGTACAGATTTATGACGGGAATGACAGAGACCCAGTTTTCATTCCCGTATTTTGTGGTCTATATTTCCCCGCCTTCCGAAAAAATCACTGCTTTCACTGCCTGCCAGGCCGTTATCGCAGGGGGATACTCTGAATTTACCTCTGCTGCCTGCGCAGCCGCGATCGCGCCGTCGATGAGCATCATGGTGATACAGGCACATCGTTCCGCCGGCTCCGGTCTGAGAACGGCTCTCAGTATGTCCGTAAACATCCGGCACATTTCGTGCTTAAATTCAGCGGTGATCAACATAACGTCCTGCAGGGTCCGGCCATACTCATTAACGGCTTTACTGAACATGCAGCCGTAAAAATCCGGGCTGGCAAACCATTGTTCATAAAAGCGGAAAACCGCATACAGCCTGGCTCGTGGTGTCTGTTCGGCCGCAATCAGGGATCGGATCTCATGCAGAAAAAAATCCTGCCGGTTACGAAGGGTTGCGATTATCAGGGTTTCCTTGTCCCTGAAATGACGATACAGCGTCATTTTGGAAATGCCGGCAGCCTGGGATAGCTGGTCAACTGTCGGCGTGAGGTAGCCTTCCTTACTGAACACGTCGGCTGCCGCGTTAATGATGTCGGTTTTATTTACGGTCATGCGTTGGTCTCAAGATCTTGATTTGACGGGAGCAGCATACATGACGGATCCCAAAAGCGGGAGTCCGGGCTCCAGCCAACTCAGCCGAAGGCTGTTATAGCCGGACACCTTTAAGACCGGAATTTCCGACTTGATGGTATATTGTTCGTTGATACAATGCAGAGTTTCCTCTGCCGTAGCGCTTTGTTGCTGATGTGAACACCGAATTATTCCTGCGGTCTCCCCAAGCAATGGAATATCTGTCCCGGCAGAAAAAACAATATTCCCTGAGAGATAAAAAAACCACCGGAAAAATCCGGTGGTTATCGTTTAACAATTGTGCTGCAGCAGGTACTTAACTCGCTTCAGCGTTCGGTGGTAACGATACAGAGTCCTTGTCAGCGTAAGTAAACTGGTTCACCTCACCGCTCTGGACTTCTCGCACTATCCGGCCGCCATCGACATGTTCGCCATGATCGTAATGATCGTAACCGCTGCGGCCAGCGTCTAACATATGCCAGCTGTGCTCAACCTGACAGCTGAACTGCTTTGACAATTCACCTATCACCTCACCTGCAGGTGCGTACCATGGAGAATCAAAATGCACTGTCAGGACATTGAGGCTGTCACGGACGCAGTTGACATTGTGGCCACAGGGCCATTCAACGCCATATTGTCGACCATACAGGTCGACCGTTGCCGGTACATCACGCAGCAGCGCGCCGCCAGCCCCGTTGAGTTCTGAAGCCAGACGCGTGGGGATCAACATTAACATGTCGCACGGAACGGTAGACTCGGGCATGTTTCCCAAACATTCCCAGCAACTGCCTGCATCCACATGACCGTCATGCCCAACTATGCCGAACCAGTCGGCATATTGGCGCCCGATAACATCCGCTATTCGCGCCTGGGCAAGTGGCGGAATGTTCTCCCACTTGACTGACGCTATCCCGGACTGACTATAGAGCCGCTCAATCTGACGGATATTTTCAGCCGTTAACGGCGCATCGGCTTTAAGTAGCCAGAACCACTGTTCAAACGCCAGGTTCTGCGCTGACGAAACGCCGGGATGTGCCAGCAAACCAGGATAAGGGACATAGACACCTAGTTTTACCGTCGCCGGTTTCAAGATGCCCGCACAACCTGCCAGGAACATCCTGCAGCTTTGCTGGATGGCATGGCGGTAGTCAGGAACGACATGGCCATTCACCCACTGCTGCAGTTCGTCGACAAACACGGACTGGCCAGTAACAACCAGACGGTTTTTGCACCAGTTAGACATGATAGTTCTCCTCTTCATTCAAGAAAAAAGGGGATACGTCCCCCCAACGGGGGAGCATCTCCCCCGTTGGGTTAAGGTGTAAAACAGTGGCGACCAGCTTGTTGGCTCAACCGCCGTCAGTGGCCGGACAGTTCGCGTAAAACCCGCAGCTCATGGGCCAGGCGAATCACCGGCGACAGATGCTGATAGTCACTGATATCGATACGTTCGAGACCGTATTTTTCAGCCAGGTCGTTAATCGCCTCATACGGCCGTAAACCGGCCTCCTGCAAGGCAATGACGCAGACCTCTTCGCACAGATCCGTGTCGTTCAGTGTCAGTCCGTAATGCCGGTTCAAAAGCGCGCCGGCAACGGTCTGCCAGTGGTGTTGTTCCTCGGTCATAATCCCTCCCCCGTTCAGGCCGCCAGGGCGGCATCAGTCTTTACCGTTTCTGTCTCTGCCGCCGGCATTAACAGAAATTCGGTCGCCTGACGTGCCTGGCTGCTCGCGCGGAACAGCGCACGTTTGTCTTCCTTCATGATTTTCAGCCACCCTTCCAGATAGCTCTCATGCTGGACGTCGCCGGCAACGCCGATCCGGGCACAGAGAAATGCACTGCCCAGCTCGGCAACCAGCTCCTCAAACGCATAGACCGGGTCACCCCGCTTACGTGAAGAAGACGTTATCCCCTCCCGGTTAAGACGTGTTGCATGACCGGTGCTGTGCACCAGCTCATGCAGTAACGTCGACCAGTAGTCCGCCTCCGTCTTAAACTGCCGGACTTCCGGCAACACAATCAGGTCGCGGCTCGGGGTGTAAAACGCCCTGTTCTGGTAAACATGCTCAAGGTGAACACCGCAGTCCTCCACCATCGTGCTGACCTGCGCCTGTATTCGCTCATCAACTTGTGGGTCCTTCTCACCCGGAGCGTCTGCCGGCAGTGCGCCAACCACTTCATCCGGGAGTCCGTCACACTGGCAAATGTTGAACAGGTACAGCGGCTTCAGCATCGGGACACGCTCTTTCAGGACGTTCCCTTCGTCGTCAAACAGCTGCCGGCCGTCGGCATCCTTCGCATCCTTTACCCAGGGCTTGAAGACCACGGCAAGCGTCGCCTTCTCGCCGGCACGCACATGGCCACCGGCGGCTTCCGCCTGGAGATAAGTCAGCCAACGATTAGAACTGAAGCCATGGTCAAAGGCAGCCAACCACAGCAGCAGCACATTGACGCCACTGTAAAAGTTACCGGTGGTGCCGTTGATCGGCATCATCGCCCCCTGTGCCATCCGGGAGCGGTCCGTCTGCCAGGGCTTGCGCCAGGGCAGCGTACCGCGCTCGATGGCGGCGATGATTTTGTCCGTCACCTGCTGATACAGGTCGGGACGTTCGGGCCGTTTTTTCGCTGGTCGTGATGATGATGTCTTTTTCATGGGAGGCTCCTCAGTAGTAAAGGCGCACTCCTCCCCTGGCGGCGAAGAATACGCCCCAGGGGACAAAGAATGGGTTAACGATTAACGTGCAGGGAAACGGATCGCCCCTTCCGCATTAACCGTGTCTGCCAGGTGATACAGACGTTCGAACATCGAAAGGAATTCCTCCTTGTCGTCCGGGTTCGCCCGTTTAGCATCGGTATGACTGGCGGTGGCCAGCAGGTCGATGGCGCTGACGCGCCATCGTTTGTACTCCGCGTTACCGACGCATGCCCGGTAATGGACATGAGCCAGTCGCTGCATGCGGTTAATGATATGGCGGTACTCTGCCACCGGCACCCAGGTGACAGGCGCTGCATGCACATGGATCTGGTCGTGCAGTACGTGTATCCAGAGTTCAAAGCTGTCTGAAAGTATTCGCTCTACGCTGTCATCGGCCAGCTGCAGATACTCGCAAAAGTCATCGCCCCCCACCAACACGCGGGAAGTTTCGTACCAGGCGTCATCCTTTTCCGGATGACAGCCATCGGCATACGCTATGTGCTTCACGCGGCCCGTATCGCCACGTTCGGCCACGGCTGATATCAGGTAAACACCGTCGTCTTTGGCCAACACCAGTTCGCACTGATTGGCCTTAACTTCGGCTACGACCAGGCGCAATGCCTCAGGGTCAAAGTGCAACATGTAAACTCTCCTTAAAAAGCGGAGACGACTTCCCCCGGAGGGGAAGTCCCTCCAAGGAAATGAAACGTTATGGCCAGCGCGGTGGTGTTACCACGATGCCCGGAAGTAAAGGTGATCCCGACTAAAGTCGAAACCGGTCAGTACGCTGTTAACGTACGTCTTCAGTGAGTCGACCAGCATCCAGTACACATCGCCGTAGTCACGAGATTCATCGGGGAACTCCTCATGGCAGTTCGCTTCATTCAATCGTGACAACAGCATCTGCAGCATCTGAATGTCGTTGCGGTCAAACGCCATCAGCTCGCCGTTTTTGACGTCCCCGACACTGTTGGCCACCCAGTGCATCAACGCAGTAAACCCGCGAAAATGACAGGTGTGAACCAGCAGCGGCGGATGATAGTGATTACACGTTTTGTGGTTGTATATTCGCGGCGCCTGCGCGCAATCACCGCCATCCTCCAGCCACGCTGGTGAACACGGCACCCAGTCGCCAACGGGTGTCCAGTCGCCGTTTACCGGCAACATTGCATAGTCAGCCTTACGCTGACGGAAAAAGTTGATATCAAGCCCCATGGGTCACACCTCTCGGTAAACGGACAGGAGCTCCTCTGCAGGGAGGCCCTGCCGGGTTAATTACGCGCCTTAATCAGGCGACGCGTTGAGACAACCTTCTGCGTTGGGATAACACCTCATCCATCCACGTAATCACCTGCCAGTGGTAAGGAAGGTCGGCATTACACAAACTGTCCCGATACCGTTCAAGGTGCAAACGGATCGAGCCGTCCCCCATCGCCGCAGCGTCAACGTATCCCGGAGCTGAAAGCGCCGGACGCTGCAGATGATGACGCAACCATAAAAGCGGTTGCTCCCAGCCTGACTGGCTGGACAGTTCCCGTTCAATGCGCACGCATCCAGGACACAGATTGTGTATCAGGATGAGTACCAGGCGGTGAAAGAAATCCGACGCCTCATCCACCGGGACAACCTCCTGCACGGGCAGGTTATCGGCCGGCCATGACGATAGACGGATAGCGCAGCATATCGAGAGGGGTTTTCAGGTAATCGATAGTGGTATTCATGGATAAATCCTCGCACGTGGGGGATTTATCCCCTGACGGGAATCAATCCCCGACAGGGTTGGGCGTCGACCACGGTATAGCCGTCGCAATGTCATTGTATTCAAACTCAGAAACCGAGCGCCGCAATGGCTTCATCAGCCTCACCGTTAACCTTGCCGCAGGACAAACTCCACGCCCACGCTTCTTTGTGGGCGTCGTTGCCAAGACTGTCCAGGTTGCTCAAGACTTCCCGGCCAGCATCAGACAACGTCGGCAATCTATCCCCCTGCAGGTAGTAGAGAAAGAACCCGAAAGCCTCACCGACACTGATAACCCTATTCTCCAGGTCGGTCAGTTCACGAGGTTCATCCCGCTCCTGATCGAGCCCGAGTCGTCGATAGGCTCTTGCGGTATACAGTTCACCTTCAATAGCGCAAAGGTATAAAAGCACGTCCTGTGATGTCTTGAGCTCGAAAACATTCGTGCGGAAGTTAATGTGCGTATTCATCGGTAAATCCTCTTGTAAGATGGATTTACCCCCTGACAGGGAATAAATCCCGTCAGGGTATAAATGGTTAAAGCAAGTGCTTTAGAAGCGGTAACGCAGCCTGGCCAGATGCTCGGCCTGCTGACAGGCGAGCCGGTAGGCCTTTCTGCGCTCGGTATGTTTGCAAGGCAACGCAACACGGGCGCTTGCGTAGGTATATTCACCTTTGTACCAACCCTTGCGGAACGTCAGTACCACGTTGAGCGAACCATCATCACTGCAGGTAACATGCGCGCGAACGGCAAAATTACCTGCTGCATTGACGTACCAGTCAGTAAACCGCGGCGGCGCCATGCGAAAAGGTATTCGCTGGACAGCCGTTATGACGCGGTGCAGGGTTGAGATGAAATCAGGAACAGCAGAAGAAGTGAAAGCAGACATGGTGTATCTCCTGTAATGAAGAGACACCAGCCCGAGGGGAAGGTATCTCCCCGGGGGATTGGACTGCGATAATCGCAATGGTCAGTACATCTGTCATTACCTTCATCACCGTTAAGTGATCCCTGTTCTCAAAGGTTAAACAGGGTTACCGCCACTAAGGCTTCCTCTTTCAGGCTACGAGGCTATTTGCAGTCACCCGAAGGCGTTTCTCACAGACCGCTGAAACTTTGGTTGGCACTCACCCGAAGGCGCTTCTCACAGAGTGCTGAAGCATTGGCTGGTTGTCCGAAGACAACGCGTAAGCCTGTTCATTTTCAGAGCAAATCTGAGATGTGTCAACCCCCCAGATAAACGATATACTCTTACATTACTAGTGGGATACAAAAATGATTAAATTTTCCAATAATCTCTGGTTAACCTGCCATTAAACTTAGAAAGGATATAATTATGGCAAAACTTAGAAATAGATTTTGTGTTGAACTTTGGGATGCAACATCAGCAATATCTGTTATGAAAATGCTGGCAGAACAGGCTGAATACAATATCAAACGAGCTGTAGATGAGGCCTGTAAGCCTGATGCTGTATTAGAAGAGGTGTATGATGATTATGGAGAAGATGAACATGGAGTGCCTTACACCTTTGAACGAACCTGTTACACTTGCGGATCATGTATTGGTCTAGATCGTGATGAAGTAAAAAATGAATATATATATTTAATTACCCAACTCACTCGACGCTCAGCATTTCTTACAATCTATGGTCTTTTCGAACACCGTATGGATGAATGCGTAAAACTGATGCTTGATTTATGTGGTTATACTGGGAAGCTAGAAAAAGGAACTCTGGAAAAAACGCACCAGGTTCTAAAGAAGGGGATTGGAGCAAAAGGTGTTGTTGATGTCGACCATCTTACAATCCTCCGAAACATTATGGCTCACGGCGATGGTATTTGTACTGAATACTCTGAAATCATCCGCAAAACCACTAAAAAGTCAGATGCCGAGAAGCGGATACTGAAAGCATTAAACAGAGCCGTATCAAACTATTTAATCACCATAAGTGATTTTGGTGGTGTATTGTTAAAAGATAACTTCCTAAGTGATATCATAAATGAAATTGAGCGCTATATTGCAAGCTTAAATAAAGAGGTGGAAAGCTACAGCAATTAAAAACAATCTTATACATTTAGGATTATATTTTAGAGGTCGCAGCCCTGTGTGAGCTGCGACCGTTTAACACTACTTACTCGATATCATTTTTAAAATAGACTTGTCGAATATAACGCCCCCGACCATCCCCGTGCCCTAAATCCATCGAAACCAATGCATTTGCTTCTTCTCTGCTCATGCCATTTTTAACGTGATGCGTTACAGCATCCCTGGCATAGGCATATCTCAAACTATGGGGCGCATCCTTTCCAGTCATACCAGCCTCACGTACGATATTTCTGTATCGTTCTATCGCGGTATGCAGAGACGGCTTATCAATCAGCCTCCCCTTATTCTCACCACAATGCTTTATCGCCTTATCCAAAATGGACAAGACCTTCTCGCGATTAAATACTGTTGTTTCCCGGGTCCGCCCCCCTTTAGTCCCGAAAATCACCTTAACTCTATCATTGCCATTAAAAATGGCCTGCTTCCAGGTTTTTAGTGATTTGGCGGACTGAACTGTTTCTTCTGTTCTCAACCCCAGGTAACGGGACAACTGCACACCTATTGCTACGCCCTCATCTTTTTTAAACGCATAGCTAACAATTACAGCCAATTTATCATCCGGCAGTGGTGTTTTAGTCCCGTCGCGACTTGCCCCTGAGATACCTAAAGCCTGGTTACTCAATTTCTCATGCGAAGGATCAGCGAGTTTATTCCGCCCTGCAACTGACATGATCGAACGTACCGCTGCCATTTCATTTTGGAGTGTGCGTTTTGATATATCTTCAGCTATACGGCTACTAATATACTTTTCGATATGAGACGTCTTGACGTGTTTTACATCACGGATTTGGATATTTAATTTCGCAAGGCGTTCAGCAAAACGCTCTGCTATTCTCGAACGGTCTGCGACAGTTTTAAAACTCCCTCGTCCCTGGCGGGCGAGCGTAACCAGCTGCTTGCTGAGCTTTGACATAACTTATCCTCCCACGGGATACACACCCCTCTGCTTTCCACAAAGCAGACGGATCTGTATCCCGATAATTTCAACCCCGACGACACGGTTACTTTTGCGCTTCCTGCGTCTCGACTGGTATCTGTGCATCGGGGCGGCGAAATGTTGAGTTATTTCGAAGCTCCCCAGGTCTCTGACCTGTTCGCGGCTTACGCCGGGCTGACGTTCGTCAGACTGCTTCCACACACTACTGTTCGTAGTGTCGCCATCGATACCGAGTCGATTTCCTCCTTTTAGATAGTGAAACGTTCAAAACGGTGTTTTCCGTCGTAATTACGTTGAAGTGAATGAGTGTTTAAAACCGTACTGACACGGACTACGTGTTGGTCAGATGGTAGTAAAACGTTGAAAGCCACGTCATGCGTGGGTTGAGACGTTATGCGCTACGCGCGTCACTTGGTGTTCGCTTTGCTCGCACGCAAGTGACGCCGCGCTCCTCTGCTCCTAATGAGACTCACGTAAGCGGTCAAATGTACCAAATGGCCTTATACGTGCGTTCAAAAGTCGCATCGTCACTAAGACGTTATAAAAATTGAAATTCAAAGCGTTGACACAAAATCGCTTGCAAAACAGCCATTCTGCAGAAAGACGTAATATTTACGTCACTAGTGAAAGGAATCGTACCAGGGCTGGTGCGGTTAAGTCATTAATGAACCTTCATCACAGTCGTGATCTCCGTTTTCAAAGGATAAACGGAGGTACCCGCCACATGGGCATCCCCTTTCAGGCTATGAGGATATCGTGACCACCCGAAGGCGTTTCTCACAGGTCACACGAAACATTGGTTGGCACTCACCCGAAGGCGTCTCTCACAGAGTGCTGAGACATTGGATGGTCGTCCATTGACGACAGTACAACTGTGACAGGGTAGATGATTTAACCGAAGTTAGTCAATAACAAAAAGGTGCAGGAACAAAACCATTTATTAGTTAATAATGGAACAGAGAAAACAAATGCGAGAAAAAACCTCACCAGCATAAAATGAATACTAAATTATAAACATGCCTGCCGCGCTAAAATCGACAATCCCGCCAATACGCTTCAAATAATCCTCGCCGACCAACTGCGGATGGTAGACCATATTTTCATTGAAAGACGAATAATGTTGAAATGCTATACGCCCAATGGCAGATGGTATATTATGAACAACGCCGTAAGTTGTGAAAAACGTAAGATCTATTATTTCCATATTTGGCGTTGTTAACCACGCATGTAAATTTAGCGGTCCCACTCCCGAAATTGGATAACTGAGCTTATCTTTCAAACTCTCCACACGGGTATAAAAAACAGGGCTTTTTTCATAGTCAATATATCCAAGGGTATAATAGATTGGCATCTGCAAAACATCTTCTAATACATCCTTTGCAGAATGCATGTACCAAAAACATTGCTGTGATACTTCTTCTGCAGTGTATCGAGAGGCAATATCCTGAACCGCCCTTAACGCATCATTCCCTTTTTCACCAGTAAGAACGGGACACTCACTTATTTTTATATCCGGCACATCAAGCCCCCATTTTTTCGCGCGCTTCACAGCGGAGTGAAATTCCGACTTATAATTCACCTCCCTCCCAAATATATTTATTATCTTACGGAACATAGCACCCTCTTAAATTCTAATAAGACCATATCGAACATTACTTAACATACTCTAAGGTAATATTCAACCAGTGTATCGGTCCGCACCTTACCCTTATGTTCTTTTTACAGCTGAGTTAATTTACATCAGCATATTTAGTTACCCTGCACGGAGACATGCATTATCGGCGCGTCTGCCCGCCCACATTCATATTCCGTGTTCTTTGTCCCAAAAATCTCTCTTGTGCTTTCTCTGAAAAATGTAACATGCTCAATAATTGCATGCGTTTATCGCTAAATAATAAGGGCTATACTATGACAACATGGAAGTCAGGCAGGAGCCATAACATAATGAATTAAAATGTGAAAAAAATGACTATATGTCAGACAGGAATACGAAGCATGGCCTTTACGTTCCTTCCTGTGTTTTCTGGTCATAGGCCAACTTCTGGAAATTCACCATATCAACATCTGGAGCACTCTCACCTCATTAAGTAAAGAGCCCGGACGGGAACCTGTAAACAACAAATCCACCCCTGGATTATCGGCAACAGGTTTCGTCCGGGGGAATATCCTAACATCCGGAATGTCCCGTTAACAAAAAATCTTATTCAGTCAGTATGGATGAGTGCTGTCATACTCATGTCGACGTTGACAGCTAGTCAGCGTCCTGTAGTTGTTGATTGTGGCAGGCTGGAAACCGAGAAAACAGCTGGTTATGGAACAGTGAGAAGGAAGAAATGTTGCTCAGAAGATTTGAATGAAATCTTAAAAGGTGGGGAGTGGTGTCCCCCCACCTTTAGCTACGTTTCCGGGTTCATTAATCAATGAACTGGCGGATCAGTTCCAGAACAGTAATCACAGCTTTTGACACCTCTATTACCGCTCGCAGAACGACGATTAACACGTTAATCATCCGTTTGCTCCATACAGAGCAGGAATACCGCTGATTGCCCTTACATTGCCTGTCACAACGGCTACCTTACGTCAATTGTTTTGGTATTCCCGCTCCAGCCTGGGCATTGAAACAGCACCACCTGTTTTTCAACCAGGACTTTAATCCGTTCATGCCGCATATGCGGGAGAAGCTGAAGAGAGAACGCCAACAAGATTGACCCGCGCAGTATACCCTATTTCACACCATTTGCATTTATGGCTCAGTAGACGTATGCTTTAGCCGTCAATTGTTTTGGTATTCCCGCCTCAGTCTGGGGCAAAGCATTAAAGCCCGATCTCACCAGTCGGGCTTTTTTGTGTCTGTAATCTTTTCTTCGAGCGTTAACTAAGGTATCAACTACATGGGTTGCTAACCGATCCACTTACGGTTGTAAACCACCATGCCTGTTGGATGGAGACAGAAATCAAGGTCTGATGCCTTGAACTCCTCGGCTGTAACACCCTGGAATTCAGAGTCACACAACCAGGCTGCCATCGCTGCACTGATGGCGTTTCTCTCTATCTCTTCTGAGTTATCTCTCATCACAGCGTCAACGAGTTCTTTACCGAAGAAAGGCACGGCACCTTGTGCCCATGCTTTCCCGTTCTTTCTGACCGTATCGACTCTGCTTGTTGCGACTTCGATCAACTGAGCTGCATTTATCTCTGTTTCGTAGTAGAGGATTTCTACCTGTACATCATTAAAAACACGCACCTTGATTCGCATTCTGGTTCCTCGTCAAATCGTCAGGGTAGCGCCTGCTTAAATTTAACTGAACCCCGCATTTTGAGGGGGCGACGTTTATTGTTCCGTTGATCCCCAATACCCGATGATCCACTCTTACAACCTGGCATCTTGCCAGTAGCGTTGCCCATATAGGATGCCTGATGCATCACAGAGTACAAAAAGACAGGCTCGGGTGCCTGCCACAAGAGGAACCTAGCAAATAGCAATTGATTGTTATTTAAGCTAGGATGGGATCAGGGTATCACTTGGCTAAGGAGTGATGATGAACGATACAACACAGCACCACGCCTATCAGCGCGGTGTGCGTATGGCAAATCTGTGGATGCGTGTCAAAAGTACCATTCTGAGATGGGATGCTTTCTGTGTAGCTAAAGCGCACAGCTATAAGCTGCCAGGCTGGATTGGGCACTTTCCTATCGTTATAGCATTTCTCGCCTCACTTACTGCAGCATTGCTAGGAGGAGTGGCTATTGCTGGATGCTTACTGTTTATATGGGCTATCGCATTCATACTGCGACAAGTAAACCAAACATCCCCCCAAGCAACTGACTCTGAGTATTTTGATTCAGCTAATAATGAGTCTTTTACAGAGTATAGAGATGGTAACCAAGGGTTTGGATTATATTGCAGAGAATATCGAATGGACCAGGAGGATGAATAAGAGGGCTGAATCAACCAACCCTCTACTATATTGATCATTTTACAGTTTCACTGTTCTTTTCAGCGTGTCGACTGCCTGTCCTCCTGTATCTTGCGCTTTCTTTGATCCTGCATTTACAGCATTACCAATCGCTTGTCCTGCACTGATACCGGCCCATGACAGCGCGGCCATCCATACTGTCGGTAACACGATGAACATAGCTCCCATCACCAAGTTCATGATCAGGTCATCAGAGCTATTCTGAAAACCGGCCACGTTCCAGCGACTGTGCGAGTCTGAACTGTAAAGCGCCTCCAGCAGCCAGCTGTCCAGCCAGCGCGCCAGTTCCCACCAGAACGTCAGAAAGTTAAGCGCAAAGACTACGAACGTCACGGTGATCACCGTTTTGTACTCATAGGCCGCAAAGGCCAGGATAAGCGGCACCATGATATACACCGCCATCAGCAGAACAGCCTGCGCCATCGGCAAGGCCTGCCGCATGGCATCAAAGGCCGGGAACGCGGCCAGGCTGCCCAGAGCCGTACCGCCAATCGAAGCCAGACGCGTGGCCGCATTATCCCCTGTGAAGTCCGCATTGCCACCATAGCCTGCATAAGCGCGCCCGCCCTGGGAGACGGTCAGATTATCCGGGCTGACCAGACGGCGTACCACCGCCTCCTTATAGTCGGCGTTGTTCTCACCCATCATTTTCAATGCTGCAGACATCCGCAGCATCACGCCCGGATCGACCTGCTTCACCACCCTAGTCTCCAGGCCGGTATCGGTCGCTGACCACCACTCGCTGCAGGTCGGGTATCCACCCCGGCCGGTGTTCGGCCGGCCACTGTCCCGTGATTCGTTCCATGAGAAGCTTGCGCGCGGCGTTTTCGACTGCAGGTTGTTGTAGTACCCGCCGTTCAGGAAGGTTTTCGACCCCAGCCATTCGATGTCACGTAGCGTCGCCTTGTCCGTTGTTTGCCCCTGGTCACGGTTCTGCCAGGTGTACAGCGCCAATGCATAGCAATCATTGGTGAAGTCCTGCAGCTCTTTCGCCAGCGCCGGGTTATTGACCCGGCTGTGTTGGACCTCAAAACGTACCTGGCGCAAATCCGGCCGGCAGGGAATACTGGCCACGGCCGCAGACGTAATCCCCTTAGACAGCTTATGAACAAGTAACCACCACACCGGTACCTTCGCCGTCTGGCCGTTCATGCTCGACATCATACTGGCGTATCCGGTTTCATCCGGCTTTTTAGGTGTCCAGGTGCCACAGGTGCTCGCCCGGCTGCTGTCATACTTGATGGTGTCCAGGCTAACGTTCATCAGCGGCAGACAGCAGGCAAGCATCACAAAGAACGCACCGTAAAGCAGATTCTCGAGGCGTGGCAGGGACAACAGCCCCTTGTTGCCTTCATCTTCCCCTTCCTCCCGGACTTTCAGCCAGATGGCAATAACCTTGAACAACAGCGGCAGCACAAACAGCCCCGTGCTGACCAGCAGCTCCCACAGGCCGTTGTTCACGATCCAACCGAGCAGCGTCAGGAAATACTCCAGATAACTGTTGGTCATCATAGCGTCAGCCCTCCGCCGAACACGGAGTATTCACACGCCAGGGCAAAGACCGTGCACGCGATGGCCATACGCTTGAGGGATTGATGATGTTCCGGTTTAACCCCCTGCGCGTGCCAGATTTTCCAGAATCCCCAGGTCAGCACGGCGTAAAGCACCAGGCGCCAGAACAGCCAGCCGTAACGGGTATTGTAGACCCAGCCACGCAGCGCTGCGGTTTCATATGGGTGGTTGACACTCCAGTGCGCCATCCCCATTGCAGCAACCATGACAATAATTAACATCGCCAGCAACTGCAGAACGCGTTTGGCACCCCGGGCAAACCTGCCGTCCCGACGGGGCAGCAGGTCTTTCTTCTCTGATTCAGTCATGATGTCTCCACACTCACTGGTCAGTTTCCGGTATGGTCAACTGGTTAAACCTGGTATCCGGGCTGTCAGAAGACTGACGCTGCGGGTTGGTTTCAGCGCGGTTGTTCTCGCGATCGATAATGGTCAGCACCGCATTGCGGGAAATCTCCCGCTTCATCTCCATCTCGTTTTTCAGCGCCGTGATTTCGCGATCGAGCGCTTCGATACGGCGGTCACCTTCTTGCATCGCCACCTTCTGAGCGGCCGCGTTCGGTTCAGACATGCCGGTGGTGATCATGCGCCGCATCAGAAAGGCCGTCTCAATGGTGTCGGCCATCGCCAGCTCGCTGGCGAGACGGCCGACCAGGGCAGCATTGTCCGGGTCGCGTTGCAGAGCGCGAATAACGCCAGCAGTCACCGTCAGACTGCCGGATTTGAGCTTGGTCAGATTCGCCGCCGTCGGTTTTTCAGCGCCGTTAACCAGTTTGGCCAGCTGTTCATTGTTGGCCCTGGTGGCATCTTCGAGCATCGGTGAAAAACCGGTGCCGGCGACAGTGCTACCCGGCTGCTCACTACCTTCACCACTGGTACATTGCGACGCGTCTTTGCAGGTGCGCAACGAAGTATCACCCAGCACCTTAACCACCGCGGCGGCGGCTTCCTCGCTACTGGCGTATTTGGCACAAGCGCCGCCGGCGCAGCTGCTGCCGGACACGCTGGACGTACTGGTGACAGGCAACGCATTCATCATGTTGTAACCGGCTGCCGCCAGGTCATGCGTCGGTTTGATGGCTGGCTGACCAGAGCCGCCGCGTTTTTGCCCGCCAATCCATGTCTGTCCGGACTGACCGGTCACCTTCTCCGTCGCGTTCATCGAGCGAACGGCATCACCGCCGCTGCTGTTCACCAGGCTTTTGGCTTCTTCCATCGCCGCGGCCTGCGACCAGGCTCCGGTGTCCGCCATGTCCATCATGCGTTTGGAGAGGTTCTGGCAGTTAAGCTGCGCCTTATCGAATGCAACCCCACCCTGTAGCACTCCGTTGGTCAGCATTTCATACAGTCCCGGGTTGGCACGCTGGATAGCCATCGCCGGCAGGCTGGCCACCGCACCGGTGGCCCCCTGAATAACGTCACTCATCAGGTTCCTGAACCCGTCAGTGACGCCATTGAGCTGGTTGCCGATTGTCGTTTTCAGATCAAAGTTGCCGCACATCAAATCCGAGCTCCAGCCCAGGTTCATCCCTAACCGCTGCATATTGCCGCGCGTCGCCGGTTGTGAAATCACCGACCCTCCGCCCAACGAGTAAAACAACTTGTCAGACACCGCGCCACTGGCGCTCTTTCCATAGCCGATGTTGCTGTCATTAACCTCCGGCAGAGAAAGGCCGAACAGTGTTTCGTTGTTGTCATTGTCGTCGGCGTGCGCACTCATCGTTTCGGCCAACGCCAGGCTGCCGGCTATCAGCAGAGACAGCAGCCTGCGCCGTCCCCGTAAAGATTTATGCATCGTGTAATTCATCATTCAGACCTCAGAAATCCGTGCTGTAGAGGAAACGCTGCCCACGGCGCTGGCAGCAACTGTAGGGTTGCCAGAGTGCAAAGGCGGCGTTGGCATCCGCCGCCGGCGAATAGTTGCCATCGGGGAAGACGGCGCAGGACTGGCTCAACTGCGGTGCCAGGCGCTGCCATTTGTGGTTGCTGGTTCCGGTATTTTCCTTAACGGCACCTGGTGGCCAGTATCCTTCCGAGCGCTGACCAATCAATGGCTGGTAGACGTGAGGCTGGCCAGAGCGGGTAATGATGTCGGCCACCCGTTGCGCCACAATGGCGCCGGCTTTGTCATCATCAACCTGGGTCACAAATCCCGACCGGGGGTAAACGTTGCCCCACATGTTGGCTCCCGCCTGGCTGCCAATCTCGCGTAGGCCAGGCACCAGGGCTTCGGGGTAGAGGGACTCTGGCATGCCGGTACGCCACGCCAGACTGTCTAGCGTGCTGAGGAAATACGGCACGAATGGCATGGCGGCACTGCGACAGGAATATCCGGGGATACTGCCCCCAATGATGGACGTCGCCGGATGGCCAATGGCGTCGGCGTATTTGAAATGCAGGTTGGTTTTGCGCTGGCCAGGCGTTTTCAGCTCGTTATTACCGCCGCCGGCAGGGACACCGCTCAGCACGCCGGTAATACTGCTCTCCAGGTCGCCAGAGGCCTGACTAACCATCGATATTTCACGCCAGGGATTGCCCCCCTGGCTGTTGTAGGTCGAGACCACCGCTTCCGGGATAAAGTGCGTCACCTTGACCGAGGTCCGCACCGTACAACCGTGCAGACCGCAAAACAGCCAGTAACAGATACCGCTGACACGCCAGCTGATACAGGCCTGCGACACAGCACTGGCAACAATTTGCGCGCTGTTCAGCACGGCATTGGCTGCCGGCACGCTGGCCACTGACAGCATCATGGCCATGCCAAGGGATTTGAGATTCAGGCGGGACTGACCGGGAAGCGAAGTTTCGGGGAGGTGATGTTGCATATCACTGCCCTCCCAGTGCCTGGGCGCGCAGTGCCACAGCCCGAGCAACATCCGCAGTGCCGTACACCACGTCGATGTCGTCAAACACCACCGCTGGCACTTTTTTGACACCCAGCTCCCAGGCGCGCACCACCGCACGGTAAACGGTGACCAGCTGCTGCTCGTTCGCCTGCCATTGCGGGGACTTCAGCACGGCCTGCGCCTGGCGCGTAGCCTCATCGGGGTTTGACGACAGCTCACCGAACAGTTGCGTTTGCACCTGTTCCGGGCCGTCAAGATAAATAACGGATACCGACGCATCGATGTTGGTCGGGGGATGGTGAGAGTCGGTATAGAGTACCGTGCCGGCAAGCACCGATGCCGGCATCAGCAGAGGGAACATCATCAGCAACGTGCTGATTTTCATGGCGTGCACTCCTGCATGGACTGAATCCACACAGGGTGCAACGACATGGTCAGAAAGGCAGCAAAGAAGTCTTTATCCGATTATGAAAATTTTCCCTGTACGGCAAGAACATATTCAAACGGGCGCATCTTGTTATATGCTTTTGAACGACACAACCATGAATTATTGATGTGAATATAAATGGTTATTTCACTGCTTACATGACAACGGACTATCGAAGTCAGTATACCGTGTTCTTAATAAAAAAACCGGCCTTCTGGCCGGTGGTCCATGTTACCCCCCTGCTTAAGAAACCTGATTGACCTGAAAACGCTCGCACAAATCGCTCAGATGGAGCAGCAGGTACACCACATCTGCTGCGTCCGTTACGGTGATATACCAACGGGGGTGATCGTACTCCTCCGGTTGTGGCCAGGATGCGGTTCCTGTCACCGTCACCAGGACATCGACTGATTGTCCCAACCTTCCTTCCAGATGCAGCGCCACGCTGGTTCGCCTCCCGATACGGTGCGGGTGTGCCGTCAGCACAACCCGCCCCAGTAACCGCTCATGAAGGGCACCACAAAACATCCTGAGCGCCTGCGCATCCGTCTGGCTGATGGTTGCTGCCCCCTGAGGCGGCAGACTAAACAGGCCGGTACCCTGTGACGGTACCGCCCGGGGACGGACAGCGGGCTCGGGGTATTTCAACGTCATCATGCAGCCTGGCTCTCCTGTTCCTCGTTACTGGCGACCAGGCCACGCAGGCGGTCAAGCTTGTACGCCACCTTGAACGCAGCTTCCAGCTCGGAACAGCCAAACTCCTGCATCAGCGCACGACGCTCCGCCTTCTCTTCTTTTTCGGTCATCCCCAGCGCCAGATAGAGGCTGGGCGGCACGGCACGGAACAACGCTTCCACGTGTTCCGACAGAATAACCCCCTCAGTGTAACATCCGGACAGTTTGCTGGCCGACAGCAACACCGACTTCTGCTCTTCCGTCAGCGCCTTGAAGCGGGCAATATCCTTCACCTCCTCCGGTGGCATGGTCAGGCACATCCACCATTCGGCCATGTTGAGCATTTTCTCCGCAATATCCGGAAAATCCTTCAGGTTCTGCGTGGCCAGCCATAACCAGGCACCGAGCTTACGCCACATCTTGACGATTTTGGTCATATACGGCGACAACAGTGGGTTGACCGTCACAATGTGCGCCTCATCGACCACAAAGACTATATCCCGCACCGAGTATTGGTCACGCTCGGCAATGTTGTTGATGGTGTTGGTCAAGCTCACCATCGTCAGCGCCATCTGTGCCTCGTACCCTTCCCGCGCCAGATGCCCCAGGTCAATCAGCGTCACATCTGCTTCTGGCCACAGCGTCCCTTCACAGTTGAACAGTTCGGCTTCGAAACTGCCAGGTTGAGTGAACATCCCCAGCGCTTCCGCCATCTCGGCCGCTTTTGCCCGTCGCTGAGGATTACGCTTTTCATTGCTCGTATCATTGGAAATAGTATACAGCGCGTTCTGCAGGTCAGACGGCAGCATCTGACGCTGTTCATCGTAGGCCGTCTGTGCAGCCATTAGCAGCGCCTCGCGGATCATCGCCCGGTCGGCACGTTTAAGATCGGCTTCTTCCTTCGGATCGCCGCCGGTGATCATCATACGGGCCGAGATTTCCATCTCTCCCAGGTAATCACGTTTATCCTCATCGTCATCATCGGCATCGATGTCGGGCAGCTCGTTCTCGTCCAACGCCAGAGAACTGAGCTCCTCAATCAATCTGTGCGCAAACGAGAACGGCGGCAGTGACACGCCACTGCCGGGCTTGATGCTGATCTTATTGACCGTCAGCCCCTGACTCTCGAAATAATCCGCCTGCAGGCCGAACGAGTTACCAGCCTCGGCGATGAACAGGCGCGGCCGGTGTACGGCCATGAGTTGTGTCGTTGCCGCACAAAGCGTGGCGGACTTGCCGGCGCCGGTGGGGCCAAACAGGAGCATATGGGCGTTCTGGCTGCGGTCGTGCTTGTTGAGGGGATCAAACGTCAGCAAATCACCACCCCGGTTGAAAAAGCTCAGGCCGGGGTTACCGGTGCCGGTTTCACGGCCGGTGACCGGCAGAAGACCGGCCAGGTGTTGCACAAAGGTCAGGCGGGTGTACCAGTGCTTTTTGTCCGTCTCCGGGTTAAAACACATCGGCAGCGCGCGCAGGTAAGTATTGAGCGGCGCCACGTCGAACTCCGGGCGTACCGGCTGCAGGCCGGCACCGAGCAGCACGTTTGTCAGTTCCACGCGTTTATGGTTAAGCGCCGTCAGGTCGCCGGCACGCAGCAGAAAGGTAATACCGGCACGGTACAACTTGTGGCGGTTGCCCAGGAATTCCTTGACCTGCGCCACATCCTGACGCACGCGCCCGGACTCGGTATTTTCACCGACGGCGTTTTTAGACAGCCTGTTAAAATCGTTTTCCAGCGTGTCCTGCGGCTGTACGACGATAGTCATACAGACCATCGTTCCCTCCGGGAACATGTCCATCAGCGCATTGATTTTCTTCTCACCACGCTTCATTTCCCCGGTGATGGTGCCGGGCTCCGGCGGACGGCGCAGCTTCTCAACAGGGATAGCGCAATGCGCCTGGTTATCAAACCACCACACGCCGTGGTCCGGATCGGACACCGGCGGCGTAAACCACAATGTTTCGGCAAAATCGTTCTGAACCGGCATCGTACCGTCCGGCGTATCCCGCCGGTCAAAATAGGCAGCCTCCCGGTACAGTATATTTTTATCCACCCATTCCGGATTCGGATTAAAGTGCCGCAGCAACCAGTCATGCACCTGCGCGCCATTTTGCCGTACGCAGGTCACCCCCGCCCCGTTCAGGGCGCCGGTCAGCCGTTCACAGGTCTGGTTCAGCATGGCAACCGGCGGCATCGGGTCGGTATTCCCCTTGCCGATCCAGCGATACACCACCATGCGCGTACGGCGCTGCTGGCCCCGCCAGGGCTGGTCGGTGATCAGCGTATCCTTAAATAACCCCTCCGGACGCGCAATACCGCGCAGGTGTCGCTCGGTTTCCTGCAGCCAGGACTCGGTCAGTTGAGAGCCCTGAGCATGCTGCTTGATATAGCCGCGCAAGCGACTCAGGTAAGCATCAACATTGTTTTCATCCTTGCAGAAAAACTGCACCACCCAGGGGTTCTGATCATGTTCATCAAACGAGTCTTGCAAGGCATCTTCTACCGTGTCACGCATCTTCTCAAGATGGTCAGTGGTGCGCCCTTCTGTCGCCACCGGCGAGACTTCATAGACTGCACCAACAGATACACCGTCATCGAGCAGGATGCACTGCTCATGATCCAAAAACTCAGCCCACGGCAAATAATCAATGATGGATGGATTGGCATGATAAATCTTTTGCTCGTCCCGGATGCTCATCTTGCCCGGACGGGTCAGCGCTTCGCGGCCGACCACCGAGAGCGGCGTACCGTCTTCCGTGATGGTCAGCGCTTCAGTCTCCGCCGGTATCGTTGCCTTTTTACGCGTCAGACGCTTTTTATCAAACAGGGAAAATCGCATCAGTAGGCCTCCGTCCGTTCACCTGGCATTGCGTATTGCACCTGGCTGTAAAACGGGAAAACGGTGCTGTAGCCCGGTACCGGCGTGTTGCCATCGGCAAGATGCGGGAAGACGTACATCACAAGATCGGGATTCGGCAGCCGCGGGAACTGCTGGCTGATTTCACTCTCCTGCGTGCGGCTGTAGCTGCGATCGTCAGCAACGCTGGCCTGGCTCTCGCTTTCCGCCAGCGGGCGGCGCAGGATGTCCCTGGCAACCACTGCATTACGTGATGAGCCACCGCCATCCTCGCCCTGCCAGAGCTGCAGCATCGTGCTGTCACCCGGCGGCAGCATCTCTTCCTTTGACGTGGAACAGCCGGACAGGGCAGCGCCAATCACCAACATGACCATGGCTAATCTGAATGTCTTCATCATGGTTTCCTCTCTTAGTCCAGACCGCCGGCGCTGCCACCTTCGCCCGGCAGGCTGAAGTCGTCATAACGCACCTTGCGCCCTTTGGCCTCAAAGTCGATCGCCAGCTGGCGGGTGATATGCACGGCCAGTTTCTGACCTGGCGGCACATAGATGGCATCGAACATCATGCCGTAACGCTCACGTACCCAGTCGGCGGTCTCTTTCATCCCGCCGGATAATGCTTTCCCCAGCACCGCCTGGCCGGCGTTACCGGTCATCGTCGATGTAATGCCGTTAACGTTGTTCTGCGTCGTGTATTGCCCCTGGCTGATACCGTCGCCGGCGGCGCTGGCGGCCGACAGGGCGGCAATGGTCGGCAGGTAGGTGGAGGCATTCGACTTGCGCTCACCGCCGATGCAGGGAATACCGCTGTCATCGGAAATCCAGCCGATACCGGCGGTGGTGCTGACACCCTTCCCGTTATTGCCGCTGTTGTTATTGCTGTTGGCTTTCATACTGGTGTCAGGGTGCGGCAGGGTACGCACCGTGCCGTCGGCGAACACGAACGTAATGCTGTTAACCTGGCCACGCACGCAGGACAGCGTCCAGTCGCCGCTGGCGGTACCGGAGACAATCGCCCCCTCTATGTCCGGCAACTCAATGCCGTTGGCTGTCAGATTGTCTTTGCCGATCATTAGCTTGAACGGGTACGGATCGGTCACAGTGCCATTGATCGGCACACGACCGAGCAGCGCCGTCATCGCGCGACTGCCGACCAGCGTGGAATTCTCCGGTAGGGTAAACACCGGCTCCGTCCCCTTTTCCTCACCTTTTTCGTTGGTGTGCCCTTTCACCTGCTGCTCATACCTGGCTTTTTGTCGCGTAAGCGCGTTGTCGGACAGAAAAGAGGTCGGGAACTGCGGCTCCTCTTTGGCGCTGTTCGGATTGCGCGGATCGACTTCTTTCTGGTCCTTCGGACCGACCCACATCAGGCCGTCGTCGCCAGCCGCAGCGCGGCCGCTGCCGGCGCCCAGGCCGTCCAGTCCCAGTCCCAACGGCATGTCGCTGTCACTTTTGGCCTTGTCCTTGTTGTTCGCCAGCTGATCCGTCAGCGACTGGATACGACTCATCAGAGTCTGTTGCTGTTCCTGCAACTGCTGCTGACGCTGCTGTGCCTGCTTCTGATAGACGGCCACCGCTTCATTCACCTGGCCGGAGACGTTGCTGTTGCGTTTGCGCAAGGCTTCATTCTCTTTCAACACGTTATCGATGTTTTCCTGCAATTCGGTCTGCTGTGCCCGCGTGGTGCGCAGCGTGCCGACCAGAGTACGTAACGTGTCTTCCGGGGTATCCCCTTCGACTCCCAGCGCACGCAGTTCTTCCGGCGACATATTGGCCAGCACGTTCTGCGCCTGCTGCGGCTTCTCTGCAGTCTTGTTACCACTACAGGCTTTAAGACCGACAATCACCGCCGCCGCCAGCACGCCGATCACGATCACTTTCGGCAGCATATTAGATTTCACATCAGCCATGGTTAGCCCCCTTCTTCGCCGCTTTCACCGTCTTGCGCACCACGGACGGCTCGGCGACAAATGCCCCGTCAGGGCGACCGGCGATAACCAGATACAGCGTAGTGGTGTCCTCCGGGGTGCCAGCCGGCCCCAAGTATCGGTGCTGGTACGTCGCCGTGACAAATTGCCCCTGCAATACCCGCGGATCCAGGGTGATTTTGCGGCTTGCCGTGTTTTGTACCTTCAGCGCCACCACATTGCGACTACCGATACCCCAGCCACCCAGCGGGGTGACCGATACCGGCTCTGACGGGTACAGGGTGGTGATGCGTTTGGGCAGATGCGGATTGACAGGGTGAATGCCGGGTACGGCTTCAACGGTGCGTACCGGGCCGTACAAGCTCTGCGCAGCATAACGTGTCAACACCACCGGCAACGGCGCGTTGTATTTCACCTTCTTGCGCTTTGCCTGGCTACCGTTATCCTGACCAGGCGAGGCACCGCCTCCCTCCATGGAGGCCGGCTTGTCATGACTGTTGCTGACCGAGGAGACATCACCGCTGTAGACGATGCGTACCGGCTCGATAGAGCCTTTATCGGACGCCGCAACGTCAAGCAGGATAACCTCCCCGTTCTCCACGTCCTGCAGCTGCAGACGCGTCTGCGGAAACGCACTGTCGGCTTTCAGGTACACCGCCCCGCCGCTGCTCTGCACCCGCAGCTTGCCATTCAGCGCCGGCGGGAAGCCGACACGGACATTTTTATCGGCAAACAGCACACGCTCTTTGCCGACCGCCAGCGGGATCTGCAGCGGGATACGCTCCCACTTCATCAGCTCCTCAGCCTGCGCACCTGGCACAGAAACCAGTGTTGACAGTGTCAACACGCTCAGAGAAAGCGTAAGGAGACGTGCTTTCATCATTGGAAGACTCCTTTTTTCTCGGGTGCAGGCGCTGCAGGTGCTGCCGCAAGGCGCTGCGGCATGCTGTCATAACAATCCAGCGCCAGACCGAATTCATTACGCTCCGGATCCCCTTCCGACCGCACCACTTTCAGCGGATAACGGGTCAGGGCGCGTTTTATCGGTTCGCCGGCAAACGTCTCATCCGCCACCAGATCCAAACGGAGCACCCAGTTATCCCGACCTTTTACGTCAACCGGGTTCTGGTTATAGCGACCGTTGTAACCGTGATCCGGGATTTCAAACACCACGCGTGTGCGGCCGGCAAGTTCGCCGGACTCGCTGCGCTTTTTCGCATCCGCCTTGAGGAACCGCTCGCACGACGGCGTCAGGTAGGGAGAAAGCGCATTGATTTTGGCCGGGTAATCGACTTCGCCATTTTTCGGCCAGGCATTCAGCTGCTGAAAAATATAGAAACCAAAGCTGTAAACCGTGGAAGGCGGGACCTCCCACCAGGCGCGGGTCGAGCCGCTGCGCAAATCCGGCGGATTATGGATGGTCAGGTTTGATGGTGCCCGCATCCAGCCAATGATGGCGACCAGGAGAAACACAACCAGCACACCGCAGGCTGCGCGCAGCGTCAGGATGTGCTGGTCACGGTTTTTTACCGCATGACGAAAACGGCTCATATTGACCTCTTAACAGCCCGGCTGCGCCGCAGTGACCAGCTCTGTTGGTCGATGATCAGAGTGAGATTGCCCCACCCCATACGACGTTTACGGTGCTCAAGGCGCTGCCAGATATAATTCTCCGGCTTACCGCGCTTGAGGCGTGTCAGCCGGTTGCCACCAAACCAAATAACCAGCAGTGGCATGATCAGCATGCCGGTGGGGATCACCACCCAGCCGGCAAGGAGAACAAACGGCAGCGACACAAGCAAACCCAGCCCCACCCCCATTGATGCCGCCAGCCCCATCTCCGGGGTGGTAAAACCCCGAAAGACAACCGGTTCGGCATTAAGACGATCGGGTAAAAATCGGATAGTCTGCATCGCGGGCCCCCTAGAACAGAATTTCTGCGGACTTGCCGACCAGCCAGATAACCGCAACCAGCAGCACAATACCGACCACGATGATGGCACCGAACTTACCCCAGTTAGCTTTCCCTTCGCGCACCTCATGGAAGGTGGTGATCGCGGAGTTGGCTACCACAAGAAATGCCACAGCGGCGGCGATGAGACCCAGGATGACAATACCGTCCTGGACGTAACCTTTGAGGGTATCCATCAGACCTCCACCGCTCCCCGAGGACGGCGGCTCAACGTTCGGCAGAGCAGCCTGCGCCGGCTGGTTAGCCGCCAAGGTCAAAGAGGACGCTACCGCAATACGCGCAGAGAAATGACGGAAAAGACGAACGACAGCATTCATAAAACATTCCTTTTTGCAGTGTGAAATTAACAACCTGCAAAACCGTCCAGCGCCTTCAACTGGCAAACATCCAGGTGACAACGAGCAGCAACAGAACGGTCTTGATAACGAAGTGGATCAACGCTTTGGTGCGGACTTTTTCGTTGCTCCAGCCCTGGTAAACATCAATCCAGGCCCAAACCGCCCAGACGAACAGCGTCGCCAGCAACCCGCCGATGCAGATCAGCGACAGGATGTTAGCTTCAACGCCGCCGCTGGCCGCATTGAAGGCCTGTTCCTGGGCGCCGGTCATGGCCATCAGGGACGCTCCCGTCGGTAATTACCCGCCACGGATCCGCCATCACGTGGTTGTGCACGAGAGGGCTCCAGGTAACGGTCGATACCGGCATTGATGGTGTTGAGATCAGAGGTGGCGCGGCGATAGTCGAAAAAGAAACGACCACGCTCAGCGGGGTCGGCCTGAACGGCCGCAACCCGAGCGCGCTCCAGCGCCGCCTGAACCTGGATCAACATGCGCTGGGCAGAGGCCAGTTCATCTCTTTCGGCGGCACAGGCAGGCAATGTAGTGAGGAATGACAACCCCAGCAAGCAGCCGGCACCCACTCCTCGGGTAACGATGGGAATACGCATGCAAGCACTCCTTGGTGATTTAGGGTGCTCTCAGGGTGCGGGATACAAGGGGTCAGGTCAGCGGATAACTCTTTATGGATTTTTGATAATTTATGTTCAGTGTGAAAGGAATACGCAGGACCGGAAACCTTGATCCTAAAAACCGGTTTTGCAATATTGACTTCATACTAAAGGAGAGGGTATTCATGAATGTCTACAAAGTTGAGCTGAAATCACAAGCGTACTATCCCATTGGTATTACAGATTACGAGAAGCGAACCGCTCGCAGACCTCCCTGGTATAAAACCAGCGATAATGGTACTCCCCAATATTTTGCCATCTGCCCGGCGTGTAACAATCCAATACAAATCATTGGGTTTTACAAAAAACTGGCCAATACGCCAAACCCTTACGGTAAACACTTCAGTCGTCCCATTCCTGGCGTAGGGATCTATGATCAGGATGCTTATGAGTGGTGTCCCTATTCGAAGAAAAATACGGGGGATCAAGCAGAGCGCCCCAAAAGGGAAAAGGGGTATCTCGTAGAGCAAATTCTTGGCTTGCTTATTCACCACTTTGACAAAGTCGTCTATTTCATCAGTAAAGACACAGGCGTCTCCATCAATGAAAAAATTGCCAGAAATATGTTACTGCAATTTCGAGATGAAGAAGGTTGGTTGTATGCACGAGCCACATTGATGAATGCACCATGGGCTTTTTTATATATGACTGATAATCAAGACATCATGTATACAAAAATCCTTGATAGACACCTTGCTGCAACCTTATGTGAGCAGTATCCAGACTACCTGGCGATAAACGAATGGGGGCAGTTGAGAAAACATCCAGACTGCAAAGAGTACATACACGTCGGCATGTATCAAACAAAACACGCTCACCATGTTCAGGATAATGAACTCACTGAAAGCATAGAGTGCGTGTTTACATTTAAGAAGGGTTATGCGCCAGCCCAGGAAATTTGCCGCAAAAAAATCACCTTCGATTACAGGTACTTTGCGAATATTATCAACTTTGCCAACTGGGAGGTGACTGAGCGCAACCAAAAACTCCTCACCCTGGCCAACGACATTCTGGGGCCACTGCTCCGCTAGTTCAGTTGACGATACCTTGTCTGCAGAAGCTGCCACCATTCCAGAGGCAGAGCGGGAACCTCACCTTCTTGCTCTGCAAAGTGCAAGCACGACAACACTGTCTCGAGCGTCATAATAAAATGATGATGCTCATCCCTCATCACAAAATGTATGTCATGGACATCTTTATTCGGTGAGCATGCTTGCTCTACCTCAGCGCTATTTTTATCTACAACGTTTTTTGCATTTTTTGCCATCGTTACTTGCCCCTGTTCATATCAAGAATGCCCAGAGTGGGAAAATATATCCGCCAGGTCAGCATGAAATTCTTTATGGTTTTATAAAGTTTTTTATTCCTTCATTTCATACATTCCAGATCAACTGACGCGTCGCTACGCGACTTGCCTGCTGACGGCAGCGCACAAAAGCCAGTTTTGTACGCCGCCGTCCAGCCCGGTTTGGGCTTACAAATATTTTTTAAAGCTGGCCGTAGTCACCGTCACCGCAATTCCGAGCAAAATAGCCGCCGGCAACAACAGCAGATTAGGGTATACCGCCGTTGGCCAGGACAGATACAACATGCACGGGATGTACACGGCCGGTTTTACCATCCGCTTTGCATGATGGTAGACAAAGCTCGATTCATAGCCAGCGCCATAACGCCGAACATCACGCCGCCCCAGGCCTTCCGTCAGCGCAACCAGCACCACTAGGATAAACAGCGGGATAGACAACACCAGAATAGTTACCCGCACCAGGGTGATGACGGTGACATAGACCGTCGCCATCAGGTATTCCTTAAGCATACTGGCCAACCAACCACTCCAGCTGTTCAGCTCCCGGGCTATGGCATTCTGGCTATGTGTTTGCGTCTCGTACGCCTGCTGTATCCAGTTCAGAAACCCGCTGTCCACAAACACCCACTGATAAGCCCCCATGATCCAGTGAGTGACCGTTATCGAGGGATCCGTGAGCAGCAAGCTGCGGGTAAACTCCGAAGAGAGGTAACCCAGCTCGGTATTCATCACCGCTTCACTGTGCGACGCGCCCAGCTCTGGCCAGAAGAATGCCATCCCGACACATTCAATCACCAGGCTTACAAACAGGGACGCGAAAAACATTCCGACCAGCATCCAGGGCCAGCCCCACAACAGGTTATAAAGCAGCCCGTGTTTGCGGGACTCTGCCGCCTGCCGCGGCTGCGTATTATCCGCCCGCGCCATTTAACCCTCCTTGCACGGCCACATCCGGCATCACGGTGCTTGCTGACCACCATGACTCGCTGGTGCGGTAGTTCCGCTGCATCTCCTCGGCAATTTTCTGCAGATTCGCCGGCATCATGGCATCATCGCCATCCCCGCTTGGCAGCGGCATGCGGATTTTCCACAGCTGGCCACCTTCGAGCAACGCGAACGCCTGCCCTTTTGGCAGGTTAATCACGTCCGCCTCTTTCAATAAAGGGACCTTGACGGTACCGACACGATCCTGGGTACTGGACGTGAAGTCTTGCCCTTTCTCAACGTCTGCCGTGTCGGCATGCCCGGACACCAGGGTTTTGGTGTAGACATCCACTTCCGGCAGTTGTGAGGTCAGCAACTGCGCGGTGCGGTTCTCTCGTACCCGCAGCATGATGAGGGTGTTGAAGTTACCCGTGACCTGCGCAGCCTTGGCCGAGCTGCCGATACGCGCCTCGATGTCGGATTCGGTCTGCGTGTAGGCCGTCACCTGCATGCCGGCACCACCGCCCTTGTTGATCAAAGGGATGAACTCATCACCCATCAACTCGTTGAACTCATCACAATGCAGATTGATCGGCAGCTTGCCGTCGGCTCGGGTCGGCAGTCCACCGTGCATGCCATGCTTATAGATATGACCGGCAACAGAGACCAGGTCAGCGAACATGCTGTTGCCCACCGCTGACGCCACGACACCATCTGACAGCGCATCAAGCCCGATATAGACAATCCCCCGTTTACGAATAACCTGCTCCCAGTCAAACACCGGCCGCGGATCGCTCATGTCCATATAATCTGGCGCCAGCAGCTCCGCTGTCTTACCGGTGGTGAGTTTTTCCAGCAGCGGCAGCAGAGAGGCGACGATTTTGTCGAAATAGGTCCTGTCATAACGAACCGCACTGCGTAGCCCATCCAGGATCGGGTCGTACAGCTGCTTGCCTGCGTCCGAACTCAGGGCCATTTCAACTGCGAATATTTTGACCGCGTTCGGTTGCCCCTGCATATTGCGTGGCACATCCTCTTCGGTCAGCACCTGCAGGTTATTGTCGATTTGCTGCTGCAGCGTCGGCATCCTTTCTTCAATGACCTTTTTTGCATAGGTCTCGTACAGCTCGCTGATGTTGTTCACATAACGAGTAATGAGGGTGTAATCGGGGCGCTGCCCCAACGCCACCAGGGCACGAGCGACGATATTCACAAAGCGCCAGGCAAACTCACGGAACGCAGCACTGTTGCCCTCGCCACTCAGCTGACCGGCGATACGTCCCGCGACTTCGGAGACACGCTCGAAGCGGCCGACAGCGTTATAACGCGCCGAGATATCCGGCCACCCAAGGTGGAAGATATACAGCTCATCCCCGCGGCCGGCACGGTATGCCTCGGCCCACACCCGGCGCAGCAGGTCGGCATCCCCTTTCGGGTCAAACACAATGGTGATATCACCGCGGCGGATATCCTGGGTGATCAGCAGCTCCGCCAGACGCGTTTTGCCGACACGGGTGGTGCCCAACACCAGGCTGTGGCCAACGCGTTCCCCTAAGGCCATTGAGACATCGAGCTCGTCGGGTTCAATGCCATGAATCGCCGGATTGCCGCCCACCGGCGGCAATGGTCGTACAGGATTAAGTGGTGAGTCCTTGCGCAGCAGCTTCGACAGCCAGGGCATGCTGTACTCGGTCTGCAGCTCAAGGCGACGGGCCACCTGGTAAGCTCTGGTGGGCTGGACATACTTCTCCACTTCCGGCCGGCGCGTGTCCATCAGACGCTGGGTATGTTTTTGCTGCCAACGAAATCCCTTGCCCAGGAACAGCCGTTGCCGACTCACGGGGATTTGAGCGCTGGTCATAACATACCGCGGCAGTCGGCGCAGGTTACGCCGATAACGGATCACTTGCATGCCTTGTCTGGCACGTATGGCAGACAACACCGCAAAGCTACCAGCGGTGACATAACTCACCTGGGGGGCCAGCGCCACCGACCAGGGCGCCACCGCACAAACCACCGCCGCGCCCCCGGCCACAATAGCCGTATTGAGTTCCACTGCAGGGCGCAGCAACGCCTCCATCACATGCCGGTTACTCATGCTCCCTCCTCACCTGGGGACAACAGGCGCTTCCACCAGGATCCTTCTCAAGTGTGGCACCCGGCTTCAGGTACCGGATTTCAAGCTGACGACGTAATTGCTCAGCGTCCCGGGCATGACGCAGGACAAATCGCTGCTCCCCATCATTGCCGTTCGTATCATCCAGCGTCACCGTCACTTCCGTGTACCAGGAGTCCACTTTCCAGCCAAGAGTATCATCACGGGAAATCGGCTCCCGGCAGGCTAACAGTGCCAGATACACGCCCTGCGAACGCAATACCGACACCATCGCTGACAGGGCTTCACACGCTGCCATAAAGGTATGGTCGACCTGATACTGACTCAGGGAGACATTGTGCAGCTGCGTGACGCCATACCCCTGCAGATGGAAATAAAAACGCGCCAGGTAACTGCGATGATTCCCATCTGCGCTAACATACCAGTCCAGGCCATCCAGGCTGACAAAGCACATCCCCTGATGGGATTGAGTGGCTTCGGTGTAAAAATCCGGATTGCTTTCAATCAGCGGGATGTTGATATCCATGCGCTTGCCCCGATGCAGCAGGTCTAACCAGCTCATCCCGGCATACTGCGGGTGGTCGGTACCCACGATACGGAACACATTAATGCTCCCCCGATCAGTCCAGTAATGGCGGGTGATAAAATCTTCGGCCTGTCGATATCTTACGTGGCTCCAGGGCTCAATCTGCGTATCGGCCCAGGCCGGTTTGTTTGCTAACACACGCTCAATAAAAGGCTTGTCATTCATGACACTCCCCCTTCAGAGACATTGGTTATACTCCGTTTGAATTCCGTATTTCCGGATAAAAAAGACAACCACTGCGCATTACCGGCAAGCAACGCCAGAAGTTTCCGGCCACTGACCAGGTGAACGTGGGGATAGTTCTGTAGCAATTCCCGGCTTAACTGGCCGGTACGGCCGGTATGAATGAAAAAACCCTGGCAGTGATGATGCCGCAACAGCGCACCAAAACTCTTGATATGGGAAGGTGTGATAGCCCGACCGTAACGCTTGGCCTGGATGAGATATTTTTGGTCGCCGATGATAACCTGACCGTCCAGACCACCGTCACCGCTGTAAGCGCTGTTGCGGATAATCGCATACCCCTGACGCTCAAACGCAAGAAGCAGCAGTTCTTCGAAGACGTAGGGATTGATTTTACGCAGGTACATCAGGCGCTGACCATCGCCACTCAGTTGAGGTAACCGCTGCAGAACGTGGGCGGCCATCTCACGATAACGCCGGTGGCGCCGTGCGGAGGCCGACTCACGGCCACGCAGGTTGAGCATGACCATCACCACAATAAACAACCCTGTCAACAGGACGGCCAGCACCGGATCCGCCATCAGTGCGGTACCGACATGCTGCGGGGACATCATGGCGTGACCTGCTGGGATAAACCGGTATCGGTGATGAGTACCGGGTAGTTCGACAACTGCAATCGGCGCGCCAGCTCACGACCGGAAGCCGGTGCGATCGGCACACCGGGTGCCAGCGCCTGCAGAGACTGCAGGGCTGGCAGATTGTGGACATTCACAACCAGGCCTGCAGCATGTCGCGACCTGAGCCCTTCAGCATTTGTCTGCAGCCAGCTGCGACTGGCATCGTCATCGCCCACAATAAACAGGGCACCAATCCCCGACAGCTGGAGCGGTCTGTCCACAACTTCTCCGGGTGTCAGTTCTGGTGTAGACACTGGCAACATACTGGCCTGAGCGTCGACAACACCGGGTTGGCCGGACGGTGATGCTGGTGCCTCACCCCGGGCGTTAATACCCTCAAAATACGGGGAGGCGTCCTCGCCGCCAACATCGGCGAGCACGTTCAGATTGGCCAGCGCCGTAGATGTCACCAGACACAGACCGAACAGCAGAAAATTAACGTTCTTCATAATGTCCCCCTTCCCGTTCAACATAGGATCCGGAGTCGGATATCCGCGCCTTATCGCCCTGATTGCTCAGGTCATCAGCAAATGACAGCGCTTCTTCGCTTGCAGCGGTCCAGTGCCGCTGTGCTTCGTAATCGAGATGAGTGCTGTTGCCAGACCAGGATTTGAAAGCTGCCGCCAACTTTTCTACACCTCTGACTTCCACCTGCCGAATGAGTTGCGGTGCTTTTTCCAGCCCTGTCAGCAGAATTGCGATAACCTCAGGATTAGCCACATGCAGCCAGCCCACAGTGATCCTTCGGCCTTCCGACTGCTGCCACGTCGTCAGCGCTGCCGGCAATTGCTCTTTCAGGTCTTCCAGTTGCTTATCGATCATTAGCTTATTGACTCCTAGGCTCAACCCACGTCAGCGCGACGGTTTGCGTCGCTGCCGGCGTCGGGTTCGGTGTATGGCAGGAGATCATCGGCGTCGCCTGGTTATCGCTGCCATTGAGACGCGCCAGCTTGGTTCTCACGATGGATTTATAACGGGCAGCGGGGGCACCGCCGGACGGGTGGTGATAACAACCTGCCGCCGCCAGCCAGCTGCCTGGATTGCGGTTGTAGCACTCTCGCAGGATGACCGCCGCGGCGTTCAGGTTCGTGTAGGGTTCGAAGGCTTCCCAGGTCGACGTGAAGTGATGGCCGTTCCAGCCCAGGTTGACCTGGGCAATACCGACATCGATGCGCTTGCGCGGGTATTTCTTCAGAAAGCCCTGCAGCGCCTCCCAGGCCTGCAGTCGGGTGGCATAACGGTAGCCTTTGCCGGCCACGTTAATCGTCCACGGCCACGGACGTTCAACATCCGGCGCCGGGCCGGCGCCGCGGGTCATCGAAATAATGCTTTTCGGTGACATCGAGGTTTCCGTCAAGGCTACAGAGTAGAGGGATTCCGGCGGCACACCGTGGCGCATCGCCACTTCACGATAGCCTTGCGGCACGTCCTGCGCGGCAGCGGCATGCGCAAACAACAACGTGGCCTGCAACAGGCCAGCGGTCAAAACGCGGCGATAGTCCATCCGTTTTTCCCCTGTTGCAGCACGACCGGCATCAGACCGTTGCCGAATTTCATCCAGCGGCCGCCATCGTGATTGAGTGTGATTTGACGAGCCCGGACCTTGTCTACCGGGATATGATGTGCTTTCGCCCAGCTACGCAGCACGTCGTCATCCCCTTTGCTGTCGACCAGGTAAATGTCGACCGGACGGTTGTCAGCCAGCACCGCCGCCAGACGCGCATCGCACTGGCCGCAGTCCTTGCCCTTCACGAACAGCGCCAGACGCCCACCGGTGTCATGCGCGATACCAGCCGCATTCCCCATGTTGACTGGCAGTACGCCAAGCCGCTGCCAGGCTGCATCGACTTCGCGCTGAAACTTCAGCTCTTTTTCGGTACGGGCAAACTCCTGGCGGACCCACTGCTCCGCGTACTTCTTGCGCTCGGCATCGCTTTTAGCCTCGATGCCAAGCGTCGTCAGCGGATCGAGTCCCGGAGACTGTGTCCCGCGTGGCCCGTCCATCAGTTGCTCGTAACGCTGGTACTCTTCACCGCTCAGCCCCCACTGCTTGCCTTGCTCGGCCAGCTTGTTGGTCTGACTTTGCTGCAGCTGGCTCAGGGCAGACTGACTGCTCTCAATGTCCGTCTGCTGTGCCGCCTGTGATAAGGGACTCAGTAGCACCAGGGCAAACAGGCTGTATTTCATTTTCATCGGATGCTCCTTATTGCGCGCTGACGGTCTGAAGGTGGCCACTAACACGGAAAGTCGCCTGGCCATGACCAGCACGAACCAACGTCCAGCCCGCGACGGACTCTCCTTCTCCAATCAGCCGGACTTGTGACAGGTCACTGAATCCCTGCGGCGCCACGGCCGCAAAGGCCGCTGTCCCACGCTGTTCCACCCCAGTCAGTACGAATGGCACTTTACGTGACACACGGCGTACCGCTTTACGCGGGGCAGAGTTAATTGGCGTAGGTTTGTGCTTTGGGGTGGTTTTTGCCGTTGCCGACGATCCGGCCGGAACGGAGACAGAAGGTTTGCCGGCAGGGGCGGTGTTTTCTGCCGGTGCTGTTGCCGCTGACTTTTTCAGCGTCTCCAGGCTGTCTTTGAGTGCATTGAGTTCAACCTGCTGCACCTGCAGCTGCTGCTCAAGCTTTTCGGGCAGCCTGTTAGTGACCCGGAGTCCCGTAATCTCGTCGCTGAGTGAGGTCTGGCGTGCAGTCAGGGCTTTCAGCTTTTTGGCATGTGCCTGCACCATGTCGGCCATAGAGGTCATGTCATCCTGAGGCGCGAAGGCTTTTTGCGCCTTCTCCAGCTGGGCAATGCGCTGATCCACATGCCTGACCGCACCGGCACCAACCATGCCGATAATCAGTACCGTTACCGCCCCGCCCGTCACCAGCCAAAAAGCCTTGCTGCACAGCAACCCTTTTTTAGCCGGCGTAATGGGCGCCATCTCTTCGTTATGTTCTGTCATTCTTTCAGCCCCCCTCCGGTTGAAGACACAGGTTTAACCACCGGCGGTGCCATCGTGCCTGCCGGTATGGTGGCCGGCGCTGTGTGATATTCTCGCGGCGTTGGCGGCAGCTGAGAGGCCGGTAACTGGTAACCATCCCGCAGGCTGTGGCAGACAACGCGTTGCACATCGTCAACTTCAAGTTGCCATGCAGGTCCCGCCAGTACCTGTAGCGCGGTGCGCAGGCGCATCGGCCCCAGTTGGTACTGCACCGCCGGCAGTGCCTGGCGATACAACACACCGTTGGCTGGCCCGGTTGCACACAGGGTGTAACCAGACTGGCGCAGTGCGTAACGCAGCGCATCGGCGACGGTCGGTTTAACGGAAGCTGGAATACGGATATCGATGATTTGAGAAAGCGGGTCGCGCTGGATGGTCGCTGGATCGGTGCTGACCAGCAGATATCGGTCATAGCGCACTACTTCCGGCGCCTGCCCATAAGCATCCGAGGAAACAGGCTGGACATTGCGGGTGACGGTGACAGACGGCGTGACAGGGGAAATGTCACGCTGCTGCAGAGGCTGCTGCGTAGCGCACCCGGTCAGTATCAGTGCTGCCAGGGAAGAGGCGAGAATTATTTTTTTCATCCGGAAGGTTTCCTGTTCAGTGACAATTGACAGGTGTCACTGTGCGGTTACCGTCCGGGACGCTCAATTAACAACTCTTTATTGCTATGCAAAAAAAAACGCCAACCCGAAGGTCAGCGTTTAGTGTCAGATAACGAGGAACCACATCAGGATAATGAAGGTGTACGAGCAATGCCTTTCGCTCCCATCAACAACCCTTCCGTACTTAAGTCCTCATCCAGATCTGGCCAGTGTATACCCATTCCAGCCCCGCAGAGTTCCCAGTTTGCCCGTTGCGCCGGCGTACCAGCCGCAAGTCGGGGATACCAGGCTAACGGTGCTGAAATAGTTCGGCCATCCATCAAATCAACCGACAAACGGTCATCATCAATGCGGACATTCATTACACGCAGATCATTTTCATGGCGTAAAGTAAGCATCCCAGGCCTCCTGTAAAAGTGTCCGATGTTCAGTCACCAGACGCTGCAGTATACGCAGTTCATGTGATGCAAACCCCACACTACGCGCAATACCGACATCATGTAACCATATTTTAGCCGTTGCATTGCCCTTATCAATATGGACATGCGCCGGTTCATTAGGTTCATGACTGTAAAAGTAAAAGCGAAAACCACCTACCCTAAGAATTGTCGGCATAATGTCACCCGACGATCACAAAGCGTAAACGGCTGATTTTGCGATACCATAACCAAACCCAAGGAACGGTATGTCATCGTCAAAATCCATCGGTGGTTCATTCCCACCAGACTGGGCCTGAGGTTGATGCTGTTGAGGTGGAGTGCCGCTGTGGGTTGGCTGTTGAGGCTGGCCCCAGTGGCTCTGGCCGCGTTGACCAGAAGTATTCTCCTGAGAACGACCACCCAGCATTTGCATTGACCCATCGACATTGACCACCACTTCAGTGGAGTAACGGTCAACACCGTCCGAGTCAGTCCACTTGCGTGTCCGCAGTTGCCCCTCGATATAGACCTGCGATCCTTTACGCAGATATTCACCGGCTATTTCAGCAATCTTTCCGAACAACACCACACGATGCCACTCGGTCTTCTCTTTCTGTTCACCAGATTGTTTATCACGCCAGCTCTCAGAGGTCGCGAGTGACAATGAAGCCACAGCACCACCGGAAGGCATGTAACGGACTTCTGGATCCTGGCCCAGGTGACCGACGAGAATAACTTTGTTTACGCCGCGAGACGCCATAATCGAATCCTCATAAATGGGAAAGGGTAAACGCCCCGGGAAGGGGCGAGAGTGGGCGTTATCAGAAGGAGTTTTCAGCGTAGCTAGGCTGCGCGTAACCCTGCTGAGGCGGCTGGGAGTGGGATTTTTCAGCTTGGTACACCTTATCCTGACCGATTTTGATCCAATCGATACGGATAATACGGGCTTTCAGGCTGACACGCTGTTCACCGGCATGTTCGCCGCCGTTGAGCGTGAAGATGTCCGTTTTAAGATTGCTGAGCACAAAACCTAAAAGGACTTTTTTGTCTTCGTCACAGGCTTTCTGGCAACGATTAATCAGGCTGCTTGCTTCTTTACCTGAAACGGTACAATCGAAACGCGTATAGCTGGCGTTATCAGTAGGACCGGACAGGGCATTCACAACACAGCTGATAAAGGTGCCGTTAGGACCGTTAACCTGACGAACATTACTGAGATACCCCATGCCATTAATGGTCAGGTTGAAGTATTCAGTGTTTTTGGTGGCATTTTGTTGAGCTTGGTTAGACATGATGTTTTCTCCATGGAGTGTAGATTCGGTGACGGAGAAATACACCTTCCCTGACGGGAAAAGTGTTTCCCGTCGGGAGTCTGCAAAGTCGTACGCAAGTGCAGACTGTCTGAATTGTGAAATGAACCTTCATCACCGTTCAGTGATCCCTGTTCTCAAAGGTTAAACAGGGTTACCGCCACAGGGGCTTCCTCTTTCAGGCTACGAGGCTATTGGCAGTCACCCGAAGGCGTTTCTCACAGACCGCTGAAACTTTGGCTGGCACTCACCCGAAGGCGCTTCTCACAGAGTGCTGAAGCATTGGCTGGTCGTCCAAAGACAACGAGTAAGCCTGTTCATTTTTCATGCACGTGATGTGAGTGTCAACCGTAATGATCATTTTTGCGAGCCAGAAATTAAAAACGACGTTGATCCGAAAATCAACGCCGCGGGGTCAGTACCTTAACCTGATGAATAATCTGTCTAACTCCGGGGAGAACCTAGTGTCCCGGCGCGTTTTTCACGGAGTTGCATGCGCCTTGTCAGTCAACCTGAGTGTGGGGGTCACTGACCGAACTGAAGCAGAAAAAAACCATGGAAGAATTTTCCCACCACCGCAGTTACGGGGTACCTCTGCATTCTGCACGAAAGCCAGATAACCTTAGCAAATCTTTCTGAGATTAACATCAGACAATCTCTTACTCTGATTTGGTTGTTTTATTTTTAAACTGGGATTTCCCCTTAAACCGCTTACCCTTACGTCCAACTTTTGCATCAATGTTGATGATGCCCTGGCAAGTTGGGTAGTTGCTGCAGCCCCAGAAGGCCCCTCCACCTTTCTTGCCTGCACGTCGGCGCATCGTCCCACCGCATGTCGGGCACGGTGGTGAAGGTGGCGCAGTGAACTTCACCGCCTGCGTCTTCCCTTTCTCCACCAGGTGCCCGGTCCACTGTGCCTGGCGGCTCATGAACGTATCGAGTGTCATCTGCCCCTGGGCTATCTCGTCCAGCGCCTGCTCCCAGAGCGCTGTCATGCCCGGGTTCGTCAGTGCCGTCGGCAATGCATCAATCAGCTCACCGGCGATGGGCGTCGACAGCAAAAATTTACCCTTCTTCTCCAGAAAGCCCCGTTTAAACAACGTTTCCAGAATACCGGCCCGGGTCGCCTCCGTCCCCAGTCCGGCGTTCTCCTTGAGCACTTTCTTCAGCTGTGGATCGCTGACAAACGCCGCCGCGTTCTTCATTGCCGCTATCAGCGTGCCATCAGTAAAATGGCTCGGCGGCCTGGTCTGCAGCGTTTTAAGCTCCGCGCTGGCAACGATGCAAGATTGCCCTTTTTCCAGAGCCGGCAAGCGAGCCTCCTCCGAATCATCATCTTTCTTCTTATCGTCGTGTTCCTCCCGCTGAAACAGCGCTTTCCAGCCGGCGATCACTTCCACCTTACCGCGCGTGCGGAACAGCTGGCCACCGACATTGAACGTCGCTTCCGTCACATCAACCTCATGCAGCGGCAGGAACTGCGCCAGGTAGTGCTGCCGTATCAACTGATAGACCTTGAGTTCATCCGCTGACAACTTGCTCAAATCGAATGGCTGCTTGGTGGGGATAATGCCATGGTGCGCCGTGATTTTTTTGTCATTCCAGATACGGGAGACAAAACCGGTATCCAGCGAGGCAATCACCGCATCTTGTGCCGGGTCCGTTCGGGTAATGGCATTAAGCACATCCGGAATTTCAGCCTGCATTGAGGTTGGCAGGTAGCCGCAGTCTGTCCGCGGATAAGTCGTTGCCTTGTGGGTCTCGTACAATGACTGAGCGATGCTCAAAACCTGATTGGCGCCCATCCCCCATTTGCGTGAGCAGGCCTGCTGCAGTGAACCGAGATCAAACGCCAGGGGCGCCGACTCCTTATTGCGCTCGGTACTGACATCCAGCACCACCGCTTGCCCGGTTTGCTGACAGAGCTGCACCATCGACTGCGCAACGCTCTGGTGAATACAGCGCTTTTCTTCGTCACAGTAATTGGCCGCCGGTACCCAGTTGGCCGGGAAACTGATACCGTTCTTTTGCAGAGAGGCCTGGACCTGCCAGTAAGGCTTTGAGACGAAATTAGCGATTTCACAGTCGCGGTTGACGACCAGCGCCAGCGCCGGCGTCTGAACGCGGCCAATTGATAACACCTCGCCATATCCCTGTTCCCGCGCCTTCAACGTATAAAGCCGGGTCAGGTTCATACCGGTCAGCCAGTCCGCGCGCGCGCGGGCTAACCCTGCTTCATAGAGCGGGGCAGTCTTGCTGCCCGGCAATTTGTTGGCCAGAGCCTGGCGAATACTGGTTTCATCGAGCGCCGAAAGCCAGAGCCGTTCAACCGGTCCGGTAAACTGGCAATATTCCAGCAGCTCGCGTGCTATCACCTCCCCTTCCCGGTCGGCGTCAGTCGCGATCACGACTGAATCGACCTGTTTGAGCAGACCACGGATAACGGCAAACTGGTCAGCCGTGTCCTTTTTGACCTCCATTTTCCACTGCGACGGGACAATGGGCAGCACCGACTCACGCCAGGGACTTCCATACTGTTCACCATAGGTTTCGGGTTGAACTTGCTCCAGCAGGTGTCCGATAGCCCAGGTAACAATCACTCCTGCCCCGGTCAGGTAACCCTGCTTGCGTTGGTTGGCACCCAGAACGGCACCAATGTCTTTTCCCTGGGACGGTTTTTCGCAAAGGTAAAGTTGCATTGAGACGCCTCCGTCAGCACTGGCCTTTGACAACCTGCTGCAGCTGGGTCATCAGGCGGCGCAGATAGGCGTCGGTCAGGTGGGTGCTGTCCGGTGAGCTGTAGGTGACCTTCAGGCGGCTGCCGGCTCCGGACTTCTCTACTTCCAGCATCAGGCGGTCATTATCCTTCCACTCCTGCCCCATTTTGTAGTAACTGCCCTTTTGTGCTGCCCATTCTGGTCGCGCTTCGTCAATAGCGCCGGCGCTCCAGTCGCCATACTGATCGCGCTTACGGAGACTTTCCAGCTCATCAGTGGAGATAAACTGATAGTGACTTTTCAGTCGGGCTGCTGCGGTATCAACATCCACCGGAAGTACATAGGTATGCTGCACGTCCTGACGAGGACCGGTAGCACTGGCCCTCGTCATCCAGGGCATTCCACCGGAATCTGAACTCGCCCCCGAACCACTGGCAATAGACTGTGCAGCATCGCTAATCTTCTGATTCCACGCGGTCACATCGGACATCGAACACCCCGACAGAAGAAAACCTCCGAACAGGCTTAGGACAACCGTGGAGCGTAAGGACTTCAGACTGTCATTACTCATGCAGAGCCTCCTTTAGCCGGACGAAGTGGAGGTGAAAATGCAGAGCGTTTAGCTCCGCTCATGATGTCAGCATCAGGCTGCCCCAGGCGTTTTACAGCATCAATGCCGGCAGGGGTTTGCAGGCGAATATCATCACGCATCACTGCGACCGAGCGATATTGCTGAACAACACCATAAACCTGGCGGACCCAGTGCCCGCCCTGGCTCAGTAACTCATCACGTTTTTGACGGGAAATCAGTCCATAGTGCCAGGCCTGGAAGGCTTTCATCGCCAGTTGGTCAAACCCAACAAGCAACCAAACGCAACGATAACCCAGTGGCGTTCGGCTAAAAACACCGATGTTCAGAGGAGAAACCGACGAGACCTCTGACATTGATACTTGTCCAGGCAAACTGGACAAGGTTGTGTCCAGATCGGCAACGGCCGATTGCAGCCGTCCGGTACCGCGCTCGATCGCTTCCTCAAGTAACAACATGGCATGGTCGGCGTAAGGGTTATCATTGTTTGAATCCGCATTGATTTTGCCGGCTCGCGCAATCACCTGCGGCATACCGACGATTTGGGGTTTACTGGTTTCTTTATCGCGCTGGCGCCCTTCCCACAGCAGGATGGCATATTGGGTGTGTAACTGTACGGTCAGCGTGGACTTGAGGGCCCCAGCCCTGGGCTGTGCTGGCTTGCGCTGTGCTCTTTCGGTCGTGTCTGCCATTTGCGGCTCCTTCTCCTGTTGAGGATATATCTCATGTGTCTGGCTTGAGATAGTCTCGGCAGCACCTTATTCCAGCAATCCAAAACTCTTTTTGTTCTCTAAATAAAAACGGTTATGCATATCGCACACCGGGGCTACTGTTGACACTGTCAACACCGGTCGCTTTTTGAGCACTGTTGACACTGTCAACACCGGTCACTTTCTGAACAGTGTTGACACTGAACCTTTTTAACTTTGCTGGCACTGCCAGCATCAGAAACCTTCAAATCTCGCTCCACTGTGAGATTCATTTCCCGTTCCTGGCTCGGGCCATCCCCTGGCGCAGCTTTGCCACCAGGACAGTGACATGCTCTCGGGTTGCAACCTGTCCAGGTGCTTTTCGTGGAGGCTCAACAGGACGTACTGGACGGTGTGCTGGGACCGTTTTTTCTGGCTTTGGGGACGTTGTAGTGGGAAACAAAGCCCCATTACGAGCACGCTTCATCATGCTGAACAGCCACCCGGTCGGGTTACTCACCTCACCACGGGCCAGCGCTATACTCAGACTCTCCAGAACCTGACAGGCCATTTCCGCCGGCAAGGCCTGTAACTGGGTATGGATTTGCTGCAGATCAACCTCAGGTATGCGTTGCTGTAACACTTCGGGTAAGCGCGGTACGTACGTTTTTTTATTCACACTTTGTGTGAAGGAACGTACGTTACAGTTCGGTTTCGAATTTTTTATGTAACTTATTGATTTTATACTGAGTTCGGAATCCAAACTCCGCACCATCTTACCCTGCGCTCCCCCCAGTTCGGAATCCGAACTCGGCTTAGATTGACTGAGTTCGGTATCCGAACCGGGGGATTTTTCACTGAATTCGGTTACCGAACTGCCGGCGTTGTCTCCACGGTGCGCCATATCCGCAGCCATTTGTTGGGGGGTCTGTGGTGCGCCCAGCCGCTGTGCCATCATGTTCAGTTGCGAGTGATAGTGGCGCATCGCCGGGTCGTTACGGATGTCAGACAGCACTGACCAGGCCGTCTGACTGACAGCCCGATTCCTGTGCTGGCAGGCCGCCGCGACCGTATCAAGCCAGGTCGGATCAAGGCTTTCAGCATCACAGGCTGAAAGCGGCTCGTCATGCTGCGCGTACACATTACCGCGCACCCGGCCCCTAGCATCGCGAACGCGACGGCACAGGCTTAGCCAACCGGTCAGGCGCAACATCAGCAAAACACGGCTGACCGTCTCGCGAGACGCCTTCCCTTTGAACGGCGACGCTAACTGGAGTTGCAGTTCGTCGTAGGTAGGAAACATTGCGCCCTGGTTTTGTTGGTTCTGTTGGGCATAGAGGCGGATCATCATCCACGCGACTTTATCTAAGGGGGCCAGGCGCGTGTCGAGCATCAACCGGCGCGGAACTGCGTCGTGCACATTCCCCATAAACAGGAGACCACTGCGCAGGTTTGTCACATCGGCTGCACCGGTCTGAGTATCATCGCATATTCGCTCAGCCAGCCAGGCATTCATCTGCTCAATCGTAGCGGTGATCAGGCTGTCATCAGGTCTTTTGCTTATGCTCATCGAATTTGCGCATCCTTATCCTGTCGGCCCACGCCTTATTGGCGTGGCCACAATCATTTGTCGTGCAACACCGCTGAACGTCCCCAACGGCACTCAGGCCTGTGTCCGACAGGCAGGCACAGGGTGAATGTCATCATTTCCATAATTCATTGTTGTAGCGTTCGTGGGTCAGCAACTCCCAATCCACGCCACTGTTGCGGCTCAATAGCCGCCAGCTGTCACCAATATTGATCTTCATCCAAGCACGGCCGCAGCGGTGCTTGCCTTTCACGTGGAGCGCCTTGTAATTCCTGGCGCCCTGACGAAAACGTCTCACCTGCTCCTGCGCCTTTTCCTGGCAGGCTCGAGGGGCCGAACGCGGGGCATAGAGCCCCGGCATTAACACAATGGGTTTCATGCCGACCTCCTTACTGGCTCCTTCGCGGCAACACTTTGACGCACGGCAAGGATCGCCTTACGCGCAGTTTGCGTCTTCGGGACGTCAAAACTCCTGACCGCATGCCAGACAGCGGTTAACGACACATCCATTTGTTCAGCTGCCAGCATCATGACGTCCAGACCGTCCGCACTGGAGACATCCTCAATGTCGGCTTTCTGCCACTGGCGCCACAACGACGCATTGTCCTCATCACTGAGCGTCGAACAGCGACCCTGCCGAATTTGAATCCCCGTCATGCGCCGTCGTGCGGAGACCTCGACGCTGGACAGCCCGAAGAAATGCTGCATCATCTCAATAGAGCCACCCAGCGCCAGCGCACGATCAATACGCTGCATCCGCTGCTGTTCCCGGCGAGATTGCTGCAGCATCAACGCGAAATTTTCATGATGGATTTGGAACGTAAGCACTGAGACGGAGCTGTTCAGCAGGTAATACAAATCATCGACGGTCAGACCGTTGAGCATCTGCATTTCCTCGGGCGTGAGTCCGAGTGACTCACAACGCCGGATATAACCGGACTTGAGCTCCATGACGAGCTGAGTGAGCAGGCTGTTTGTCGCCTGCGATAAACTGTTACTCATGATTACCCCCCCAGGTCAACCAATTAATAAGTGAACCAATGAATAAGGCCAGCAACCGCCCAACCAGAAAAATCAGTAAAAAAGGCAACAATAAAATTTTGTCCTTACCCTTGATAAGATTCTTTAAATCCATGTTTCGAAAACCCACCATCACAAGAAAAACCATTGAAATACAGATAATTGCAAGCTCATGACTCATCATTAATCCTCGCCGGCGCTGTAGCCAATGCCTGCAGGTCCAGATCCATTAATCCCGTGATGCAGCCGTGCGTTTTGTCCTGCCAGATAGCCCTGACAACGCGCAATAGCGTCACCACGACACCGTTTCACCGAACGGTTCTCCAGCGCGGTCATACCCTGCTGCTCAGACCAGACAGACATTAGCGCCTGCTCATGTTCCGACACGCTGAAAACCTCAACAATCCGGCGAACGCCTTCGACCCAACCGGCGCGGAACTGCTCGGCACGAGCCCGACGCGTCGCCATTTTCAGGCGCTTATCCTGGGTCCTCAGGTAGGCAGTAGTAGCGTCTTTAAGTTGGCGACTCAGTACATCAAAGGCATAGGCAGCAACGGCTGGACGTTCACTGAATCCGTAGAACGTGACGTTGCGGCGCAGCAACCCGCTCCGGCTTTCGAGGGAAGAAAAATAAGGGCGACAGCCAAACGCGTGGGCGACAGTCCAGGTCAGCCGGGACATCCACCACGGTATTTTGTTCCATGACTGAGATGGAGCTGCCTGAGTAGGTGCCTGCTGAATGGAGGAAATGTTCGCCTCGAGCTCGGTGATACCGTACTTCACCATCAGCTTCTGAGCGCGGGACAATGCCAGCCCCGCTTCATGGGCATTACTGTTGCTCTGGGCGAGTTCAAGAAGTTTGCGGACCAGTTTCACCAGCCGTGCTTGTCGTTGCGAATCGCTCATCCGTTGTTCTCCTTGTTGTTGGCCAGTACCCCATAGACGACGCGCGAAATCGCGCTGAGGCTATCCGAATATTCGGAGGCATTTGATCGGTTTATCAGTAAGTTGCATATCTCCAAAAGAACACTCAGGCCCATTTTGGTATAACCAGCAGTAATCGCTCTGACCGCCAGCAACTCCGCCACCATCTCATGCTCATCCTGCCCGGCAGACGGGTCTGCCAAAATGGCCTGTAAACGTTCAATAGCGACTGTCATGTATCCTCCCCAGTGTCAGTGTCTACATTACGCTGCAGTTCACGCAGCCGGCGAAGAACGCGAACAAGGCGAAGAAACTTCACGGCATGGACATCATCAAGCAGCGGGAAACCGCCGCCATCAGCAGTGCCAATCAGTGTTTCGCTTAATAAACAGGTATTGATCGCTGTTGTTGTCCCTGTCAGTGAGAGCAGAAAGGCGGTGAATGGGGATGGCTGCGCGGTGGCCAGACCGTACCCAGCCGCAAGCAGTGTGCTCTTGTCGTCCTTGAGCTCAGCTTCGCAACCGTTCAGTTCGGCAAGTTCGAAGGCCAGGCGATAGGCCATTCCCTGCAGGTGTTCGATGTCATCCTGCAGCATCGGAATAACCCAGATAGAGGTCACGGGCTCAAGTCCTGCTTCAGCGAACACAACGTTCGATGCCCCTGCGTCCGGGGTAGTTTCTACCGCGACAGAGCCAGGCTGTGCAGGTAGCGCTGTCCCTGCGGTCTCTTCGGTCTCTCCTCTGCGGGTATCTGATAGGGAATACTCGTCAATATCTCCGGACAGGACCGGCGGCGCGCCATATAGATCATGTTGGGTTTCAATGCGCGGTGACCCGGAAGAAATAGACTCAGCATCGAATGAGTCCACTGCGCCTTCCTGTTCGTCCAGTGCGTTACTCAGCGTCAAAGCCGACGTACCCGGTACAGGCGCATCAGAGGAAGATGGCATAATCGCGCCACCGCCATCAACGGGTGATTCAACCTTTGTCTGAACGGCGAAATTAGAAGCGCTTTGCAGTTGCTTCAATTCACCAAGCTGTTGCCGGCGATTCTGTTCTTTTGGATCCAGCTCGATGAGCCAACGATCATAATTCAGAGATGGGTGTGGGAGAGCTTTAACTAAGGCACCAATTAACTCATCACGGAACATTTCCAGTGAATATGCTTCGGGATCATCAAAATGTTCACAAACTGCCCCGAATACCTCCTCAAATTCTTTAATTGCCGCGTTGTCTGAGAAAAAGCTATCCCATGTTTTGTGTGCATTAACTCGTAACAACAATAAATGTTGTATTTGGGGTCTTCCTAAACCCGATTTAAGCAGATTCGGCATATGGGGATACAAATACTGGATCGTATCTTCCATGCGGCTAATGTTCGAAAAATGAACCGGGTAACCTTCTTGCCCCAATAGGGTGGAAAGCTCTCGCAAAGAGACCTTCTTACCCAAATTTTCTTCGAAAAACTCCCTCGCCCTTTTGATTCCTAAAGCCTTTTCTATAAAGCTCAGTTCGCCTCGAACTTCATTCTCAGCCAAGTGACCAATCAAACACGAAAGGCGACCAGGCCACGGTTTAAACATGCAGGAAATACGGAAAAACCGTTCATCCCCCGTTTCATGCCACAGTTCCGACAAAATTTGAAGGCGGGTATTTCCTCCGTCACTAAAGAAGAAGCCCAGCTCAGGACGTTCAGGATCTGCGGTGATTTTAGGTACCGTATCCAGGCCACGCACCCGCACTGAAGCTTTGATTTCCTCATACCGCGGGTTCCGGGAAGTTCTTGGGTTATCAGGGAAAGGACTGACGTCATCCAGAGTCAGCACCATAGGGATTTCAGAGGTTAATTGAACAAGCTCTACGTTCTCAGACTTATCCGTACCTAAAGCAGTTTTCCCCTGCTGGAGCAATGCGCTACCCAGGTCAATATTTTTGGTATTGATACGTCCCATGATTACGCCCCTCCCTGAAATTGAGGCATGACCAAATCACGGAATGCCGTATATTGCTGCTCGTACTGAACGCGCACCATGCCGGTTGGTCCCTGCCGCTGCTTGCCAAAAATAATCTCGGCGGTGCCGGCATCCTCAGAATCTGGGTAATACACCTCGTCCCGGTAAATAAAGGCAATTACATCGGCATCCTGCTCCAGTGCACCGGAGTCGCGCAGGTCACTGTTCATCGGTCGTTTGTCAGCCCGTTGTTCAAGCGTCCGATTCAGCTGCGACAGCGCCAACACTGGGCATTGTGTGTCTTTGGCCAGCGCCTTCAGATTGCGGGAGATTTCCGAGATTTCCTGTGTGCGGTTTTCAAAATCAGGCGCCCGCATCAGTTGCAGATAATCGACCATGATGAGGGCCGGCCGACCATACAAGCGGGTATAACGGCGTACGAGCGAACGCAACTGTGCAGGCGTCAGCGCGGACGTGTCATCAATTATCAGACGGTCATTCCAGGCCGTCATAATCCCCATGGCGTCGGAAATTCGCGCCCAGTGTTCATCCTCAAGCTGACCATTGCGGAACAGGGTCAAATCCACCCTGCCCAACATCGCCAGGAAGCGCTGCAGCAATTGCTCTCGCGGCATCTCAAGGCTGAAGCAGAATACCGGCCGATCAGTACCTTCCAGCGCACCGACGCAACACGCCAGTGAAAATGCGGTTTTACCCATACTTGGCCGCGCGGCCAGCAGAGTCAGCTCTCCATACTGCAGACCACAAGTGATCTCATCGACCAATGACAAGCCTGTTGGGGTTCCGGTCACACCGGTTCCTCCAGTGACGCTTTCCAGCCGGTTGGCGACTGCTTCCAAGCCATCAATCAGGCAGACATTTTGCCGGGTATACACCTGCTCCGATAGCTCCAGGAGTTGCTTCTCTACCCGCTCTGTCAACAGTTCAGATTTTGCCTGCGGGGCTACGGCTTCGGCACTTAACGCTCGCCCCAGATCCAGCAGACGACGAAGTCTGCTGCGCTCTGCGACAATGTTGGCATACGCTTCGATGTTCGCTGCACTCGGTGTGTTTTTGGACATCTCAGCGAGATAAGCGAAACCACCAACCTGCTTAAGCATATTGTTCTTTTCAAGCGACTCGGACAGCGTAATCAGATCGATAGGCTGGTTTACCGCCACCAGTTGCCCCATCGCCTGGAAAACACGGCGATGGGACGAGATATAAAAATCAGCATCACGCAGGACGGACACCACGTCGTCCCAGCGCGCGTTCTCCAACATCAGCCCGCCCAGTACGGCTTGCTCAGCATCGACAGAGTGAGGAATTTTCATCTCAGTCATGACGCACCTCCGGTTTATCGCCGTCGGCAGTCAGTGAGTGATTAAGGAATGCTGGGCAATGAGAACACACGCCCAGCCCCGTTTCGCGGTTGACCTTGAGCCAGCTGCAGGACATACGATTTTCGTCAACACAGGCATAACCGTCAGTACAGCCGCAGCCGATGCAGGTCGCTCCTTTCAACTCAACATTCAACTCTTTATCACCGCATAAATACTCAAGCACTGCGGCCGCCTCCAGTGGTGCCTCAGCCATTTCCTGTAGGCATTCAGCATCGTAAAAACTATCTGCATGGTTGGCCTGTACCATCATCAGTTCATACATGTTCAGCATGCGACGCAGTGCATTCCCTGCGGTTTCTACGTAGCCGTTAAGAACATTAATGTGTGCCAGTAGCAGCGGTGCAGCGATAGCTAATTGTGCATTGGCTTTTTGCTCTTCAAGGCTCACTTCACGGCTGCCGCCTTCATCCGACCAGTGTTGCAATCCGAGCTTTTCCCAGTCGGGGACTATCGCGACGTTGGGAATTTCCAAGTGCTCAAAACCATTGGCGTCTACCACAGTGATGGCGTCGCCATAGAGGTCAAGAACCGCCCAAGGCGCTGGCGCAATCAACTGTCGCTGTTCATTCAGCAAGGCGATAAGTTGTTCGATATTCATTGATTTGCCTCCTGACGCATAGCATCGAAATCAGGAGTCCAGTCCGGGAACAGCTCGCAGGCCAGGTCATACATGGTGTCTGCTGCGGCGAGCGTGGAGGTGCGCGTGGTGGTTTTTTCCAAGCGGTGAACAGGCTGCCCAGAGGCATGGCCAAGTTTGTAGATTTCCAGCTTGGGAATGATGGTATTAAGGAGGGAGACGTCAAAAGCGTCAGCGCGCAGGTACTGGTCGTTCTCAATGATTCCGCGCAGGCTGTCCAGTGTCTGCCAGTCCAGGTTGGTGTATTCCATGCAGTTGGTCAGTATTCGCACTTGAGGCATGGCAATGCCGTAGCAAGTCAGTGGGAGGAGCCCTTCCATCAGCCCCAGCGTGCCGCGTAAAAACTCACGGGTGTCAGGCAGGATTGGCTTGATGACACCGACTGCAAACGAGGAGCTGGCAATCAGGATAAGCTCCAGCATGATGGATGCTGCACCCTTGGAGTCGATGATGATGGCATCGTAACTTTGGAATAAGGGATGCTGTAGAACATTGCGCAGACGCATGCGGCCGTCCGGGGCATGCAACATAGCTGAAGAGAGGCGGTCATGCGGATCGTTGGAAACGATGATGTCCAGATTCTTGATAACTGAACGGGAAATAATTTGGTCAACCCGCGACAAATCAACGGTCTTCATCAGGAGCTCAAACAAACCGTTAGGCGCTTCGTATTCCAGGGAGAATATGCTGCTGGCGGTAGGTTGGGAATGATCGCCATCGATAAGGAGGACTTTTTTACCGGCATCGGCCAGGAATCCGGCCAGGTTGGCGCTTTGAGTGGATTTTCCTTCGCCCCCTTTTGTGGAAATTACAGGGACAATTCGCGCTTTGTGTTGAGTCTTGGTAACAACGTTATCCATGGGCACACTCGAATAAAATTATTCGATATGCACAGCAACAACAGTATAATTACAAATGTTACTATTTAACTTGCAATCAACGATCGGATTGAAAATCCCCGTGTCCTTGGTTCGATTCCGAGTCCGGGCACCACTTATTCAGAGAACCCAGCCTATGGCTGGGTTTTTGCTTTTCTGCGACCGGACTCTCCATCGAACTCCGTTCGATTATTCGCCGCACAGCGGCTCACCCCTTCGGGGCCAGCGCGACAAGCGCGCTGTTCAACGCCTGCGGCGTTAGTCCGAGTCCGGGCACCACTATTTAAAGAACCCGCCCAAAAGGCGGGTTTTTGCTTTTCTGCGGCCGGACTCTCCATCGAACTGCGTTCGATTATTCGCCGCACGGCAGTCTTATTTTGCAAGATATTGGGTGGAAACTCGCTTATCAGAAGTTATACCCAAAACAACATGCTAAATCCGGTCAAAACGACGATACAAGCGACATTCAAAAACAGGCCGGCGCGCATCATCTCCTGCTGCTTGATATGGCCGGTGGCGAAAACGATAGCGTTTGGCGGCGTCGCCACGGGCAGCATAAAAGCGCATGAAGCCGCAATGGCAATCAATACCGACAGAATCACAGGCGACATGCCGAACGCTTCGGCCACTGAGGCAAATACGGGAATAAGCAAAGCGGCGCTGGCCGTATTACTGGCAAACTCGGTCAGAAACACCACGAATGTTGCAATCACCAGGATAATAATAAATATCCCCATATGAGCCACCATCCCGCTAATCTGGTTTGCCAGGAACAAGCTGGTACCCGTCTCTTTCAACACATTACTTAAGCAGATACCACCGCCGAATAATAACAGCACGCCCCAGTCAGCCGTTTTTTCTATATCCTTCCAGTGAACCACCCGGGCGAAATTGACTAATATAATGGCGCCTAAAGCCACAATGGTATCGAAGGATTTAAAACCGCCCAGTAGGTCGTTAATGGGGCCGCTGAAAATCCAGAAGAATACGGTAAGCGCAAAAATAGCCAGGGTGACAACTTTGCCTTTATCCCAATCGACCTGTTCACTATTCGTTTCGAAGGTCCCCTTAAGTTCCGGCCTGAACACGAAGTAAAGAATCGCAATAGCGACTGGCAGTAAGACGATCATTGCCGGGAAACCGAACTTCATCCAGTCAAAGAAGGAGAGCCCCACCTCGGCGGCGGCAATCGCATTCGGTGGACTGCCGACGATGGTCGCCATTCCGCCAATGCTGGCGCTATAGGCAATACCGAGGAGCACAAACACATAGGTCGAATGGCGGTTTTTGCCATCGACTTTACTCAGGATCCCCAATACCAGCGGCATCATCATTGCGGCCGTCGCCGTATTACTGATCCACATTGACAGCAGCGCCGTCACGCCAAATAGCATAAAGACCGCGAGGCGCATTTTGCCCCTCGCCATCGCTAATACCTTATCGGCAATGACTTTATCCAGCCCCTGCACATGCATTGCCGCCGCCAGAGCAAAACCGCCGAGGAAAAGGAATATCGTTGAGTTGGCGAAACTGTTTAGCGCCGCCTGGGTATTAAATACCCCCAGAAGCACGGCCATGACGGGAACCATGATTGCCGTAACGGTCACGTGCAGCGCTTCCGTTAACCATAATACGGCGATAAAAGCGAGCATACTCAGCCCCATGACCACCTTCGGCTCATAGGGTAGCGTGTTGTAGAGAACGATAAACAGAACAATATCGAGCAAAATGATGATGCTGTTACGATTAAAAAACCACTCATGGGTATTGGTGGGTAAAGGACTCATGTCGTTTTTATTCATAGTAGCTTCCTTGTAACTGGTTACGACTGAATCATTACATGTATATGTCTTTCAGGTATAAATTATGTTCCTGTTCTGTTAACTGGATCGTACCAGACAATTTCCCGCCTGAATGACAGCCAGGTCAGGATATTTCCGGAAAGAGGTTCCTGATAGAGACGATTTATTGAAGCGAGCAGGCCGACTTTATTAGCTTTAATTTCCTGCACCTGAATTTAGATCGTTGGCTACTTTGCCGGTATACGCGGCATTGATAGTTTCACCAACACCTAAACTAACCCCAAAGATCCATCGAATATTTTCGGCAATCTATTTCTGAAATAGAGATAAAGCAGCGCGTAAAAACGGATAATTCGGTGAAAAACCGGGCAAAAGCGCGCTATTCTGGAAATCAACACGCCCAGGCGGCTAACAACCTTTCCCTCCGGACGGCTAAAAAGCATCTTATATGCCTTTTTGCTCTTAGCGGCAGACAAAAGTTCTTTAAAATGCCAATTTTGCAGCCCTACCATTCAAATCATCTCGATACGAATGGGCAAAATGTTATGTCAGTTTTTCATTCCGTTAGCGACCTGATTGGTCATACTCCCCTGCTGCAGCTTCATAAGCTGGATACCGGCCCCTGCAGCCTGTTTCTAAAACTGGAAAATCAAAATCCCGGCGGCTCGATAAAAGACCGCGTCGCGCTATCCATGATTACGCAGGCAGAGCGCGAAGGGAAATTAAAACCCGGCGGCACGATTATCGAAGCCACCGCCGGCAATACCGGCCTCGGTCTGGCGCTGATCGCCGCGCAGAAAAATTATCGCCTGATTCTGGTGGTGCCGGACAAAATGAGCCGCGAGAAGATTTTCCATCTGCGCGCGCTGGGAGCGCAGGTGCAGCTTACCCGCTCGGACGTTAACAAAGGCCATCCCGCCTACTATCAGGACTACGCCCGGCGCCTTGCCGACAAAACGCCAGGCGCCTTTTATATCGACCAGTTTAATAACGAGGCTAACCCGCTGGCGCATGCCACCACCACTGCCCCGGAAATCTTCCAGCAGCTGGATGGCGATATTGACGCGATCGTCGTCGGCGTCGGCTCCGGCGGAACGCTCGGCGGGCTACAGGCCTGGTTTGCAGAGCACTCCCCTGAAACGGAATTTATCCTCGCCGATCCGGCGGGCTCCATTCTGGCGGACCAGGTCGAAACCGGGCGCTACGGCGAAACCGGCTCCTGGCTGGTGGAAGGGATCGGCGAAGACTTTATTCCGCCTCTGGCCCATCTTGAAGGCGTCCGCAGCGCATACCGCGTCACCGATAGCGAAGCTTTCGCCACCGCCCGCCAACTGCTGCAGGTTGAAGGCATTCTGGCAGGCTCCTCTACCGGAACGCTGCTCACCGCCGCCCTGCGCTACTGCCGGGCGCAGACATCCCCTAAACGCGTGGTGACCTTCGCCTGCGACAGCGGCAATAAATATTTATCAAAGATGTTTAACGATGACTGGATGCGCCAGCAGGGCTTTTTAAGCCGTCCATCGCGCGGCGATCTCAGTGATTTTATCGCTCTGCGCCACGACGAAGGGGCAACCGTCACCGCCGCGCCGGACGATACCCTGGCGGCCATCCTCGCGCGTATGCGCCTCTACGACATCTCGCAGCTGCCGGTGCTGGAAAACGGCCGCGTCGTCGGCATCGTCGACGAATGGGATCTGATTAGCCACGTCCAGGGCGACAGTCAGCGCTTTTCTCTGCCGGTCAGGGAAGCGATGACCCGTAACGTGGAGACCCTGGATAAGCACGCGCCGGAAAGCGCGCTGAAGGCCATTTTCGATCGCGGCCTGGTGGCCGTTATCGCCGACAACGATCGTTTTCTTGGCCTCATTACCCGCAGCGATGTGCTGACCACCTGGCGTAACCGACTCGAACAGTAAGGACTTCTCAATGACAAATTTGCATACCCTGAGCGTACATAGCGGCACATTTACCGATGAACACGGCGCGGTGATGCCGCCTATTTATGCCACCTCCACCTTTGCTCAGCCCGCGCCGGGCCAGCATACCGGGTACGAATATTCGCGCAGCGGCAACCCGACCCGTCACGCGCTGGAGACGGCGATTGCCGACCTGGAAAGCGGCACGCGCGGCTACGCCTTTGCTTCCGGCCTTGCGGCCATCTCAACCGTGCTGGAGCTGCTGGATAAAGACAGCCATCTGGTCGCCGTCGACGACGTCTACGGCGGCACATACCGGCTGATTGAAAACGTTCGCCGCCGCAGCGCCGGCCTGCGGGTGAGCTGGGTGAAGCCCGACGATCTGGCGGCCATCGAAGCGGCCATTCGGCCCGACACGCGCATGATCTGGGTTGAAACGCCGACCAACCCGCTGCTTAAGCTGGCCGACCTCAGCGCCATCGCCGCCATTGCGCGGCGGCATAATATTATCAGCGTCACCGACAACACCTTCGCCTCGCCGGCTATCCATCGTCCGCTGGAGCTGGGCTTTGATATCGTGGTGCATTCGGCGACCAAATACCTTAACGGCCACTCCGATGTGGTCGCCGGGCTGGCGGTGGTCGGCGACAACGCCGCGCTGGCGGAAAAGCTGGGCTACCTGCAAAACGCGGTCGGCGGCGTCCTCGACCCGTTCAGCAGCTTCCTGACGCTGCGCGGTATTCGTACCCTTGCGCTGCGTATGGAGCGCCACAGCAACAATGCGCTGCTGCTTGCCGAGTGGCTGGAGCAGCAGCCGCAGGTCGAAAGGGTCTGGTTCCCGTGGCTGGCCTCGCATCCGCATCATCAGCTGGCGCGCAGGCAGATGGCGCTTCCCGGCGGAATGATCTCCGTGGTGGTCAAAGGCGACGATGGCTACGCCGAGCGGATTATTCGTAAGCTGAAGCTGTTTACCCTCGCGGAGAGCCTCGGCGGCGTGGAAAGCCTGGTGAGCCAGCCGTTTAGCATGACTCACGCGTCGATCCCGCTGGAGCAGCGTTTAGCCAACGGCATTACTCCGCAGCTGATTCGTCTGTCGGTAGGGATTGAGGATCCGCAGGATCTGATCGCCGACTGGCGCCACGCGCTGCGCGACTAAGCAGATTGCCCGGCGGCGGCTAACGCCTTGCCGGGCGACAAGATCCCCCATCACATCAGGCCCGCCGCCCGGCAGAGAATTAAGCAGTCTGCCCGTTCTGGCCCTGCCCCTGCAGAAGATGCTCAACAAAGCGCGTCAGCTTCGGCAGCGGCCGCAGATCCTGCCGCCAGAGCAGGTGAATCGGCCTCGGCTGCGGGGTATACGCCTCGAGCACGCGCACCAGTTTGCCGCACTCGAGCGCATCCGCCAGCAGCACTTCCGGCTGCAGCAGCAGCCCGGCGCCGGCGATCGCCGCCGTTCGCAGCGCATAGCCATCATTACAGCGCAGAACAGCGTCGCGCTTCCAGCGTACGCCCTCCTCCGCGCCCGGCAGCTTCCACTCATTGCGCGCGGTCCACACCGTATGCGACAAACAGAGATGATCGGCCAGGTCCGCAGGCGTTGTCGGCGTACCGTGGCGGGCTAAATACCCGGGCGCGGCGCAGATCGTCATCCGGTAGGGCGCGAGATACTTTGCCACCAGATCGTTATTGCGGATCTCGCCGATGCGGATCGCCAGATCGATGCCCTCATCCACCAGATCGACCATCCGGTTGGTCAGATCCAGCTCCACGCGCACGTCGGGCCAGGCCTGCAGAAACGTGGCGGTCAGCGGGGCAATCACGCAGGCGCCAAACGACGTCGGCGCGCTTATCCGCAGCGTGCCCGCGGGCGCGACCCGTAGTCTCTCCACTGAACTTTCGGCGATGGAGACCTGCTCCAGGACGCGTTTCGCCTCGTCAAAATAGACCCGCCCGGCGTCGGTCAGGCTCTGGCGGCGGGTATTGCGCTCAAGAAGACGGGTATTAAGCTGCCGCTCGATCAGCGCGATATATTTCCCGACCATCACCGCCGACATCTCGAGCCGCGCTGCGGCGCCGGTAAAGCTTCCGCACTCCACAACCGCAATAAAGGTCTCCATCGCCCGCAGCTTATCCATATTACAAACCTCTGGTTAGTAATCATTTAACTTTTAGCCAGTTTATCCGATATTTGTTTTATTAAAGAATAGCCTCTCACCCGAGAGAGGAACCTGCTATGAAAATCATCATTATTGGCGCCAGCGGTACCGTTGGCCGCGCGGTTGCGCAAGAATTAAACCAGCGTCATGAAGTCATTCGCGTCGGCCGCACTCAGGGCGACTATCAGGTCGATATCACCTCACAGCAGAGCGTGCAGAACCTGTTTGCGAAAACCGGCCGGGTAGACGCGATTGTTTCCGCCACCGGCAATCTCTTCTTTGGCCCGCTGGCGACCATGACCGACAGCGATTTCAACCAGGGCCTACAGGATAAACTATTGGGGCAGATTCGCCTGGCGCTGACCGGCCAGCATTATCTGAACGACGGCGGTTCTATTACGCTGATTAGCGGGATCGTCGCCCATGAGCCCATCGCTCAGGGCGTCAATGCCACCACCGTCAACGCCGGGCTGGAAGGATTCGTTCGCGCCGCCGCCTGCGAACTGCCGCGCGGAATACGTATTAACCTGATTAGCCCCACCGTATTAACGGAATCGGCGGCAGCCTACGACGGTTTCTTCCCCGGTTTTACCAGCGTCCCCGCCGCCAGCGTGGCTCAGGCCTACCGCCGCAGCGTAGAAGGCGTTCAGAGCGGACGGATCTATAAGGTCGGCTACTGACCGGCGCCGCTGCGGGCCGGAATTAGGCTGCCGGCCCGCGACGGCGCTTACATCCTGTTTCATCAACGGCTACACTGATCCTTCAATTTGCCTTTTTGAATGACTCATGTTGAAGAAACTCGCTTTTATTGCCCCGCTTTTGGCGCTTATCGCTCTACTTATCTGGTGGTTCACGCCCCGCTACGCCGAAGAGGACGTCGCGTACTACCGCTCCGTCTTCTGCGTTATTGACCATCAGGACAGCCGTGCGTTTCTCCGCGATATGGAAAATATGATTGAAGGCGGCAATTCGGATTATGCGCTGCATAAGACCCACTACGTGCCCGCTCTGGGCCAACGGATGCTGGACACCTGGCAGCAGTTGACGCCGGAAGAGCAGAAAAGTATCAGCCAGGACCAGCAGCGCTGTCGCCAGCTGATGAGCGAAAAGCAGCGCCCGGATTAAGGCGTATTACTGCGCAAAATGACTCGCTGACAATAATAGAAAATAACATTCTGCTGCGACGAGCGGAATGTTAAACATAAACATGGCGAATGAATAACAGTATTTAGCGCGCGAAAAAGTTATATTTAATCGATATCCTGACGTTATTATCACCCTATTTATTTTAAAAAAATCGTTCTGGAAATAATTCCGTCACAATCTCCTCTTATATTTCCAAGCCTTAATAAACAGTAAATTATAACCAATAATTATCGAGGCTTATTTTGATTCGCTATATTCCCGTTTCGCTCTCTCTGGTCGCCGTCGGCGTTTCCGGCGTGCTCTACGCTGCGCCGATAAATACGCCCGTACTCGCTACGATGGATAATTTCCGCGATATCGCTGGCACGACGTCTCTTTATACCACCAGCCACGACGGCACCCTGCGCACCGGCGTTTTTTATCGTTCTAATGCTCTGGCATTATCCTCCGCGGACCAGGCGACGCTGAGCACGCTCGGTATCAGCGATGTTTATGATTTGCGCACGGCCAGCGAAATCGCCAGCAGCCCGGACGTGATGCCCGACGGGGCGAGGTATACCCATATTGATATCATCGGCAACACCGCTTCGGGCAGCAACATCACCTCAATAACGTTCAGTAGCGCCGCTGAAGCCAAAGCGATGATGCAGCAGACCAACGTCTCCTTCGTCAGCGATGCCGGGATGCGCGCCCGGTTCACCACGCTATTTAACGATCTGGCCAGCGCCGACGGCGCAGCGCTGTTCCATTGTACTGCGGGCAAGGACCGCACCGGCTGGACCGCCGCGATGCTGCTGAGCATTGCCGGCGTCGATGAGGGGACCATTATGGAAAACTACCTCGCCACCAACGACTATACCCGCCAGCGCGTCGAAGCGACCCTGGCGATGATGCCCCCCGCCATGGCGGCGATTTACGAGCCGCTGCTGGGCGTCGATGCCAGCTATCTTCAGGCCGGGCTGGATGAAATCAGCCGCGAGTACGGATCGGTGGATAACTATCTGAAGCAGGGCCTGGGGCTGTCGCAGGAGACGCTCTACGTCCTGCGCGGCAAAATGGTGCAGTACGGCCAGCTGCCGGGACAAAGCGAACTGCGGGGGAATGCGGCGCAGGGCGCTGCGCTGCTTAACGCTCTGCAAAACAGCGAGCTATCGGGCCGCTACACCGACTATAACTATTATCTGCAATCGGCCATTGATGCCGGAACCCTCGGCGGCGTGGAGACTCAGGTCGGCGGGCAGATTTACGCGGACGCCGCCAGCTACCTGCTGCGCAGCGGCTCGCGATTAGACAGGGCGTTAACGCCGAATATTGATAGCCGTCAGCTGCGGGATGGGGAAGGAAAGCTGTGGCTGACCGGGCTTAGCGGCTATCTTGGCACCGATGGTTCCGCCCGCGCCGCCAGCAGTAATGAGCATACCACCGGCTCGCTGCTGGGCTATACCTGGCGGTTTAACGCGCAGCTTAGCGGCTACGGTGCTCTGGGATATAGCTGGGGCTCGCTGGGCAGCGCCAGCGCCGATGCGGATGCCAACACCACTCTGCTGGGGTTCGGCGGTCGCTATGCTTTTGAGGATTTAAATCATGGCCTCTTTGCCGCCGCCGATCTTAACGCAGGCTGGATCGATTATAGCAGTACGCGCCGGCTGAATGGCGGGCTGGGTACGGCCACCGGCGATACCCATGGCCAGCTGGTTGGCGGCACGCTGCGCCTCGGCTACGTCAGTCCGCTCGATTTTGCCAGCGTTGAGTACGCCGTCGGGACCCGCCTGACCCACCTGCGGATGGACGCTTTCCGCGAAAGCGGCAGCGAGCTGGCGCTCAACGTCGACCGCGTCAGTGAAAATAACGCCAGCGGTATTGCCAATGTGAGTATCGCATTTCATTCGCAAAACGGCGGCGGCTGGCGCTTCACGCCGGCGATAAATATCGGCTATGAACACAGTTTCAGCGGCCCTTCGGTACGCACTCAGGGACAGGTTTATCACTATGAGGTCGTACAGAACGCGGCCTTCGATAGCCGTGACATGGTCAACGCCGGCGCCAGTTTGAGCATCACGCGCGGTGCGCTGAGCCTGAACCTTGGCGGCCAGGCTGACGTCGCCAGCGGCGGCGACAGCCACGGCTACAGCGGCAGCCTTAGCGTGGGCTACGCCTTTTAAACATCCCCAGCAGGCCGCCGCGGGCGGCTTGCTCTTAGCCACGAAATTGCAAAGCGGTTAAACATACACCGCCGAGGATCGGCGCATTTTTCGCCGCCATGGGCAAAACGAAACGCTGGCAGGAAAGGTAAAACAGAAATTATGTTTCAATCCGCTACTGGCAGCGGCAATCATCAATCTGATGCATGATTGTCCTTACCATAAAAAGTAGTTGATCTGGTATCGACAAGCTCTTATTTTGCTTCTCAGTTTTTAAACGAGATGAAACTGATGCCTACTATTACAGCCAGTAGTATGAAAGAAGCAAAAGAGTTAATGAATTGTGGGAAGTACAAAGAAATCGTTCTCAATTTCGATATTGATGCTGACGATTTTTTCACCCTCGCAACATCCCAGTCAGGAACAAAAGTCACCATCACAGACAGAAATAATCGCTCATCGGTCAAAGCAGAAAAATAATAAAAACCCCTGAGGCTCTTCTTATGCTATTAGCTATTGGTACCGTCGCTGTTGCTTTTCTTTCCACGTTGATGCTGATCTGGCTTGACGATCGCATTACCGACCAGGATTAACGACCGGGGCCGGCGATAAGCCGCAAAACCGCCCGCCTCTGTGTTTCTCTCGCCCGTAGCCATCGGCTGCGGGCGATTCAAAAAACCCGCCAATCCCGTTTTCGCATTACGCACTGATGATTTTCGCCCGCCGGGCAGGTCATGCATTCGCATAAAAACAGGGGCTTAAAGAAGAAAACGAGAAGGGAGCCCCGCGCCGCCGACGGCGCGGAGCAGGGCGATTACAGCGACTTCGCCAGGCGCTCGACGGCGGTCATCAGACCCTCTGTCGACACCGTCGAGTAGGACAGGCGCAGCGTGCGGGTATCCGGGTTATCGTTATAGAACGCTTCCCCTGGTACGTAGACCACGCCATTTTCCAGCGTTTTCTTCATCCATTCCATGGTATCGAACGGATAACGGAAGCGAGCCCACAGGAACATACCGCCTTTAGGACGGCTGAACGCCAGATGCTCGCCAAGCTGCGATTCCAGCGCGTCGGCCAGCGCCACGCACTTCTTGCGGTAATCTTCGCGGATCAGGGCAATCTGGCTTTCCAGACGGTTCATGCTCAGGTATTCCGCAGTGATGACCTGCGAGAGCATATTAGTGTGCAGATCCGCCGCCTGTTTAACGATCACCGTCTGCTGCGCCAGCCAGTCCGGCATCACGATCCAGCCAATACGCATCCCCGGCGCGAGGATCTTGGAGAAAGTGGAGGTATAAACCACCTGATCTTCACAGCCCAGCTCAACCGCATACTGATACAGCGGGCGGCGTACTTCATCAGTGAAGCTGATTTCACCGTACGGATCGTCTTCGATAATGACGAAGTCGTGCTTTTTCGCCAGCTCAACCAGGCGGCGGCGGCGCGCTTCGCTCAGGGTTTTCCCGCCGGGGTTGCCAAACGTCGGCACCAGGTAAACGGCTTTCACACGCGTGGTTTCCAGCAGATCGGCCAGCTGTTCCACCAGCATGCCGTCATCGTCGGTATCCACGCTGAGAATATTGGCCTGCGCCAGCTGGAAGACCTGCAGCGCCGCCAGATAGGTCGGACGCTCAACGACAATCGCATCACCCGGATCGAGCAGGGTGCGGGCGACGATATCCAGCGACTGCTGCGAGCCGGAAGTGATATAGACATGGCTTGCCGAACAGGCCACGCCGCGCGCCTGACACAGTTCGCTAACGGCCTGACGCAGCGGCGGATAACCTTCGGTCAAACCGTACTGGAACGCATCGTTAAAGCGCCCGTTCATCACCTGCTGCACCGCCAGGTTCAGGCCTTCGGTATCAAAAAGCTCCGGGGCCGGAATACCGCCGCCCAGAGAGATAACGCCGGGCAGCTTACTGTGCTTGAGGAGTTCGCGGACGGCGGAGGGCTTAAGTTCACCCGCGCGGGCGGCGAGTCGCCGATCGTGCATACTATTTTCCTTTTCTGTCTTGTTGTTGTGATGTTTTATCTGTTTTTTACCGATAATTCCCCCGGTCGCACTATGCTCACTGGGGCTACGGGTTCGTATGTTCGGTAGCCCGGACAGATGCGCAGCATCGCCTCCGGGTTATTCTTCAGCATCCTGCGGCCTTCCCCCGGGGGCGGCGCGATGCGCCTTGCCCGGGCTACAAATGCCGCAGGTGACGAGAACCGCAGCCCGGATAAGGCGCTCACCGCCGCAATCCGGGGCCAAACTTAACGGCTATCTGTGTCTTTTAGCACGATTAACGGCTCAATATCGCTCTCTTTTTTAACCACCAGAGAATCATCTCCGCGCAGGCAGGTCCCGCCGTAGTTACCGCCGACGGTGAAGGTGCAAACCTGGATGTATTTGCCATCCACTTTTGGCAGGCACCACAGCTGCTGGTAGATATTTTTGCGGTCGAAAAACTGGCCGCTGGTTTTATCCAGCACTTCGTCCTGCGGGCCTATCAGGTCGATATTGTTGCCGCAGCGGCCCGAGATAGGCTTAACCGCATAGCCGCTTTCCGCCAGCTGCTCGTTGACCACAAAATCCGTATCCAGAAGATAGCGATGATTGGGGAACAGCGACCACAGCACCGGCAAAATCGCCTTGTTGCCGGGGATGACCGTCCACAGCGGCTCGAAGACTAATACTTCCGGGCGCAGCAGAACGTCTATCAGGCGCACTTCATTATTCGGGTGTCCGGTACGTATCGGCACCGCCGCGTACTCATCGGCGCTGACTTCCCGCACCTGCTCAATGGCGGTCTCCCATGCCCAGGTTTTCCAGACGCAGTTGACCAGACGCCCGTCGGCATCAATAAGCTGCCCGGCGGCATCCCAGCGCAGTTCATCCAGGCCAAACAGGATTTTGCTCTCGAAGCCGGCCTGGGTCAGCGAACGCTGGATAAACTGCGCGTGGTAGTTCTCCTCCAGATCCTTATCCTGCATGATGTGCACGAAAGGACGCGCCCGGCTGTGCTTCCACGCTCCGGCCAGCTCATCCAGCAGATTTTCCGCCGGGTTGTGACCGGTGCCGTAGTAGCCCTGCTTCAGCCACTGCTCGAGGATCAGCCCGCCTTCGGTATGGCAGGACGCGGAATCGGCGTTGTACTCATACACCTTGAGCCCGCGCTCATCCATACAGAAATCCATGCGGCCGGTAATCATATGATGGCGACGGCGCTGCCACGAGAGGCGCAGACGCGGCCAGAGAATTTTCGGAATATCGAACAGCGCCAGCAGGCTGTCATCCTTCATCACCTTGTCGGTGGCGTGCAGGTACATCAGATGCAGCTCGTTGGTGGCTTTGATAAGCTCCTGCTCGGCGCTTTCGGTGATGGTGAAATACTGGTAAGGGTCTTTATTGATGACGTGGCCGTTGGCTTCCACGTAGGCTTTTTGCAGTGAATCTTTCTCGTTGAGCCAGTTACCGCGGTATTGGCCTTTATTCGGCAGCCGCGCGCCTTTGATGGCCATCGCCTCACCAGGCAGCACCGGCTGCGGCAGGCTGTGCTCGGTATCGGCGGTTTGGATCATCCAGCCGAGGATTTCGGTATCGGCAAAGGTGTCTTTAATCGTGTAGAGGCCGTTTTTCACTTCCAGCGTCAGCTCGCGGGTCCACTGCTGGCCCTGCGGCAGCGGCGAGTGAATAACGTTCTGTTCGGCGATCCTGACCTTATTCCCTATCAGTTGCGTAATCACCGCCACGTGGCCCGTGTGCTTAAACTCGCCGCCTTTCTGCCAGATCAGCAGTGAGCCGGCGAGAGGCGGACGGCGGGAGCCGTTGGCGAACGCCTGCAGCGGCAGAATATTGTCGTTGACCACCTCGCGGAGAAAACGCAGGGAGAAGATTTCGTAGGCCATGCCGACATCGGTGAAAACAAAACCGTAGGTGAGGAACAGAAAGCGGCGCGCGAACTCCACGCACTGCCATTTGTGCCCCATATACTCATTACCGATATAGCTGCGGAACGTGGCGTCATCCGGATAATCTTGCGGATTTAAGCTACTGTAATTAGAAGAATAAATCGCCACGCCGCCCGGTGCGTAGCCTAATAGTGTACCAAACGGGGCGTCACTGCTTGTGGAACCTTTGCTCATTTAGCCTGACCTCAAATTAATGCAGCCCGGGCAGTTGGCGAAACAAAACTCCCTCTTCTTATCCTGCCGCAGGCACTTACCAGACAGAGGTGGAATGATGATACCACTCATTCGATTCGCTAATCGTGCCCTTAAGGAAAATAAGCCTGCGCCCCCGGGCAAAAGTGATATCGTTATTTGAGATAAAAAAACAATCAGGAGTCGACAATGAGCACACCATCGCATCTGACCGCCCAACCGCTGGTCTGGGGGCATGGCCCCCGCACCTTTGAGGTGTTCCTCGAACCCACCTGTCCTTTCTCCGTGCGGGCATTTAATAAGCTTGATGACCTGCTGGATGAAGTTGGCGCGGATAACGTGACGATCAAAATTCGTCTGCAGTCTCAACCGTGGCATCTGTTTTCCGGCGTCATCGTCCGCTGCATTCTCGCAGCCTCCACCCTGCCGCACGGCCGCGAGCAGGCGCATAAGGTGCTTAAAGCCGTCGCCGACCACCGCGAAGAGTTTGAGTTTACCGACCACTGCAGCGGGCCGAACATGAACGCCACGCCGCAGCAGATTATCGAGCGTATCGAACGCTATAGCCACGTCTCGCTGGCCGCGGCGTTTGCCCGCCCGGAGCTGCAAAACGAGATCAAATGGCATAGCAAGTACGCGCGCCAGAACGGCATCCACGTGTCGCCGACCTTTATGGTTAACGGCCTGGTGCAGGCGGATCTCGGCAGCGGCGACGACGTCAGCGTATGGGCCGCGCGGATTCTGGCTTAGTACGACTCTCCCGCGCCGGCGCGGTAGCGCCAGCGACACGACATCAACACCTCACTAAAAAGGCAGATCAGCATGTCAGAGAATAACTACCAGCCACCTAAAGTGTGGGAATGGAAGCAAAACAACGGCGGCGCATTCGCCAATATCAACCGTCCCGTCTCCGGCGCAACGCACGATCGGGAGCTGCCGGTGGGCGCGCATCCGCTTCAGCTCTATTCGCTGGGGACGCCCAACGGCCAGAAAGTGACCATTATGCTGGAAGAGCTGCTGGCGTTAGGCGTCAGCGGCGCGGAGTACGACGCCTGGCTGATTCGCATCGGCGAAGGCGATCAGTTCTCCAGCGGCTTTGTCGAGGTTAATCCGAACTCAAAAATCCCCGCGCTCCGCGACCACTCCACCACTCCGCCGACCCGCGTTTTTGAATCCGGCAGCATCCTGCTCTATCTGGCGGAAAAGTTCGGCTTCTTCCTGCCCAAAGATCCGGCAGGCCGCGCCGAAACCCTCAACTGGCTGTTCTGGCTGCAGGGCTCGGCTCCGTTCCTCGGCGGCGGCTTTGGCCACTTCTTCAGCTATGCGCCGGTGAAAATCGAATACGCGATCGACCGCTTTACGATGGAAGCCAAGCGCCAGCTTGACGTGCTGGACAAGCAGCTTGCCCGCGGCCGTTTTGTGGCAGGAGAGGAGTACACCATCGCCGACATGGCCATCTGGCCGTGGTACGGCAACGTGGTGCTGGGGAATGTTTACAACGCCGCCGAGTTCCTGGATGCCGGTAGCTATAAAAACGTGCTGCGCTGGGCGCAGGATGTGGGTAAGCGCCCCGCCGTTCAGCGCGGGCGGATGGTTAACCGCACCTCAGGCCCGCTCAACGAGCAGCTTCACGAGCGCCATGACGCCGGCGACTTCGACACGCAAACCGAAGATAAACGCCAGGCGTAGCGCCCATGCCCGCCGGAGGCTTCCGCCTCCGGTTTTTAGCTTTCCAGCCGATAGCCCGCCATAAAGTAGCGCTGCGCGGTCGAGGAACAGCCCTCTTTGAAGAAGTCCATCACCATATCTCTTTCCAGACCATAGCGACGGGTAAGGATCCCCGCTTCCCAGGCGCTGAGCTGGCGGTCGCCGGTTTTTTCAAACATACGGTGCGAGTAGCCGAGCACAAAACCGCGTTTATAGTCGGCGCAAAAATTCGCCGCATGGGCGGCGGTGTCAGCATGGGATGCCTGTAGCCCCGCCATTAAGCCTTTTCCAAAATGATTTTCCATCGCGCCCTCCCAATCGTTATATATAAAATTATATAGCGATTTTTTGAGCGAGCGGTAGCGCTATTTATGGCGTTTGCGCTAGCGCAGATACTTCTCAAACCACGCCAGCGTGCGTTGCCAGGCCAGGTCAGCCGCGGCCCGGTCATAGCGCGGCGTGGAGTCATTATGAAAGCCGTGGTTAACGCCCTGATAAATATAGGCCTCGTAGACTTTATTATGCGCCTTCAGCGCGTTTTCATAGGCGGGCCAGCCTTCATTAATGCCGCTATCGAGTCCGGCATAATGCAGCAGCAGCGGCGCTTTAATTTTATCGACCTCATTCAGCGGCGGCTGGCGGCCGTAAAACGGCACCGCGCAGGCCAGCTCAGGGATCGCCACCGCCGCCGCGTTGCTGACGCCGCCGCCGTAGCAGAACCCGGTGATACCGACCTTCCCCGTCGCCTGCGGATGCTTCGCCATAAACGCGACCGCCGCAAAGAAATCATTCATCAGCTTCACAGGATCGACTTTCTGCTGTAGCGCGCGTCCTTCATCATCATTACCGGGATAGCCGCCGACGGAGCTCAGGCCATCCGGCGCAAGCGCGATATAGCCCGCTTTCGCCACCCGCCTGGCAACATCTTCAATATAGGGATTCAGGCCGCGATTCTCATGAACCACCACCACGGCGGGCGCTTTGTCGGCTATTTTCACCGGCGTCACCTGATAAGCCCGCACTTCGCCGTGGCCGTCAGGAGAAGGGTAATGAATATACTCCGGACGGATATCCGGGTCGGTAAACGCCACCTGCTCCGCCAGAGCATAGTCGGGCTTCAGCAGGTTAAACAGCGCCAGCGCGGTCATCCCGCCGACGGTATACTTCCCCGCCAGCTGGAGAAACTCGCGTTTGCTGATTTTGCCGTGGGCGTAGTAGTCATAGTATTCGAGCAGTTGCTGCGGAAAATCTTTGGCCGTTAGTCGCGTCATCACCCTGCCTCCGTTATTAAGCGCCCTTTAAGCAAAGCAGAAGCCCGGACATACGCCAGCGGAGAAAAGCAGAAACGGGGAGTAAAAAGCCCAGCGGCCAACACCGCCGGGAGAGGAGGGATCAGTGTTTCACTTTGGTCAGACGATCGAGGTAACCCATCACAAAGGCCGACAGCACAAAGGTCAGGTGGATGATGACGTACCACATCAGCTTATTGTCCGGGACGTTTTTCGCATCCATAAACACCCGCAGCAGATGAATGGAAGAGATCGCCACGATGGAGGCGGCAACCTTATTTTTCAGCGAAGTGGCGTCCATTTTGCCCAGCCAGCTGAGCTTCTCCTTGCCCTCGTTGATATCCAGCTGGGAAACAAAATTTTCATAGCCGGAGAACATCACCATCACCAGCAGACCGCCCACCAGGGTCATATCCACCAGCGACAGCAGGGTCAGAATCATATCCGACTCACTGACGCTGAAAATATGCGGCAGTATGTGGAAGATCTCCTGAAAAAATTTGATCGTCAGCGCAATCAAACCGAGCGAAAGGCCAAAATAAACCGGCGCCAGCAGCCAGCGCGAGGCGTACATAGCATTTTCCAGAAAGCGTTCCATAAGATCCTGTCAGTTAACATAAACGGCCGCCATTATACCGCAACAGGGCAACGTTATAGCAACAGGCGTCCAACAAGAGAGCGATTCGAGGCGATAAAAAAGGCTGGCGCAAGGCCAGCCTGAGAAGATGGGTGGAGAGTGATTACTTCGCTTTGACGGTTTCTTCGCCCACCAGGCCAATCTTCAGATAGCCCGCCTGATGCAGGGTATCCATGACCTTCATCATCGTCTCGTAGTCCACGGTTTTATCCGCGCGGAAGAAGACGGTGGTGTCTTTCTTGCCTTCGGTCAGCGCATCCAGCGAGGCGATCATGCTCTCGTCGGTAATGGGGTCATTGCCGAGGAACATGGTTTTATCCGCCTTCACCGACAGATAGATCGGCTTTTCCGGACGCGGCTGCGGCTGGCTGGAGGAAGCAGGCAGATTCACCTTCACGTCGACGGTAGCCAGCGGCGCCGCCACCATAAAGATGATTAACAGCACCAGCATGACGTCGATAAACGGCGTCACGTTGATGTCGTGCATTTCGCCGTTATCATCGAGGTTTTCGTTAAAATGCATCGCCATAAAGCATTAACCTACGCGTAGTTTCTGGGCGGTACGTACCGGCTTAACGCCGCTGGCGCTCAGGTCCAGGTCGCGGCTTTGCAGCAGCAGAACCTGGGCGGCGACATCACCAAGGGACGCTTTGTAGCTGGCGATCATGCGGGCAAAAATGTTGTAGATGACCACCGCCGGAATCGCAGCGAACAGGCCAATTGCCGTGGCCAGCAGCGCTTCCGCAATACCCGGCGCAACCACCGCCAGGTTAGTGGTCTGGGTCTGGGCAATACCGATAAAGCTGTTCATGATGCCCCAGACGGTACCAAACAGACCAACGAACGGAGAAATCGCGCCGATGGTCGCCAGATAACCGTTGCCGCGCCCCATGTAACGACCCACCGCCGCCACGCGACGCTCCAGTCGGAAACCGGTACGTTCTTTAATGCCTTCGTTATCTTCAGAACCTGCGGAAAGCTCCAGCTCGTTCTGCGCTTCGTTAATCAACCGCGAGGTCAGGCTTTTCGCATCGAAACCGTTAGCGATATCGCTGGCCTGGTCGAGAGAGCGTGCTTCAGCAACCAGCAGCTGTTCGCGCTTGAGGCGACGCTTGCTGGCCAGGATCTCTGCGCCTTTGCCGAAAAAGATAGCCCATGTGACTACCGACGCCAGAATCAGGCCGATCATCACTACCTTAACGACAATATCGGCATGATGATACATACCCCAAACGGAGAGATCCGCCTGCATCAAATTATTACCCACACTGTATCTCCAAGACGTAAATCACAAAATCTGCGCACAATAATATCAAAACGACATCGAATTGATAGTGGTTCTCATTAGTATTTACACTGTGCAGCAAATCACGTTTATTTTCCTTGCGCTTACGCAGTAAAAAAGTTGCTGACCCCGCCGTTGATAAAATTTTTACCTGTATCCGCCGCGACCCGGTACATCAACGGGTATTCATGTTAGTTTAGACGTCCAGACGTATAAAAACAGGTTATCTGAACATGGCTGATAAACATCTTGATACTGCGCTGGTTCACGCCGGGCGCAGCAAAAAATACACCCTGGGCTCGGTAAACAGCGTCATTCAGCGCGCCTCATCGCTGGTTTTCGACACCGTCGAAGCGAAAAAGCACGCGACGCGCAACCGCGCCAAGGGCGAGCTGTTCTACGGGCGTCGCGGGACGCTAACCCACTTCTCCCTGCAGGAAGCGATGTGCGAGCTGGAAGGCGGCGCCGGCTGCGCCCTCTTCCCCTGCGGCGCGGCGGCGGTCGCGAATACCATTCTGGCGTTCGTCGAGCAGGGCGACCATATTCTGGTGACCAACACCGCCTATGAGCCTACCCAGGATTTCTGTACGAAAATTCTCGCCAAACTCGGCGTTACCACCGGCTGGTTCGACCCGCTCATCGGCGGCGATATCGCCCGTCTGGTGCAGCCGAACACCCGCGTGGTGTTCCTCGAATCCCCCGGCTCCATCACCATGGAAGTCCATGATGTTCCGGCGATCGTCGCGGCGGTACGTCGCGTCGCTCCCGAAGCCATCATTATGATCGACAACACCTGGGCGGCGGGCGTGCTGTTTAAAGCGCTGGAGTTTGGTATCGATATCTCCATTCAGGCCGGCACCAAATATCTGATCGGCCATTCCGACGCGATGGTGGGTACCGCCGTGTCCAATGAGCGCTGCTGGGCGCAGCTGCGCGAAAACGCCTATCTGATGGGGCAAATGGTGGATGCCGATACCGCCTATATGACCAGCCGCGGCCTGCGCACCTTAGCGGTACGCCTGCGTCAGCACCATGAAAGCAGCCTGCAGATTGCCGAATGGCTGGCGCAGCATCCGCAGGTGGCGCGCGTGAATCATCCCGCCCTGCCCGGCAGCAAAGGCCATGAGTACTGGAAGCGCGACTTCACCGGCAGCAGCGGTCTGTTCTCTTTCGTGCTCAATAAACGCCTGACCGACGCCGAACTGTCCGCTTATCTGGACCACTTCAGCTTGTTCAGCATGGCCTACTCCTGGGGCGGCTTTGAATCGCTGATTTTAGCCAACCAGCCGGAACACATTGCCGCAATCCGTCCTGATGCTGAAGTTGATTTCAGCGGCACGCTGATCCGCCTTCATATCGGGTTAGAAAATGTTACCGATCTGCTGGATGATTTAGCGGCGGGCTTCGCGCGTATCGTGTAAAGTGACAGTCAGTGGCAACAATAGCGGACGTTTTTTAGAAAAACGGCCGCTTTAGTTGCGCCCGGGATCAAGGTGCCCGAGCCTCTTCAGGAGTACACTAGACAAAAAACACGGTACCACTTAGGAAAGTCCATGGTTGTCATTCAAGAAATTGTCGCCGCGCTGTGGCAGCATGATTTTGCCGCGTTGGCAAACCCCCACGTTGTGGGCGTTGTATATCTGGTCATGTTCGCAACCCTGTTTCTGGAAAACGGTCTGCTGCCCGCCTCATTTTTACCGGGCGATAGCCTGCTGCTGCTCGCCGGGGCGCTCATCGCCAAAGGCGTAATGGACTTTGTACCTACGGTCGCCATTTTAACCGCCGCTGCCAGCCTCGGCTGCTGGCTGAGCTATATCCAGGGGCGCTGGCTGGGTAACACCGTTACGGTTAAGCGCTGGCTTGGGCATCTGCCGCATAAGTACCATCAGCGGGCAACCTGCATGTTTGACAAACACGGCCTGCTGGCGCTGCTGGCCGGGCGTTTCCTGGCGTTTGTTCGCACCCTGCTGCCCACCATGGCGGGCATTTCCGGGCTGCCAAACCGCCGCTTCCAGTTCTTCAACTGGCTGAGCGCGCTGCTGTGGGTTGGCGTAGTCACCGGTCTGGGCTATGCGCTGAGCATGATTCCCTTCGTTAAGCGCCATGAAGATCAGGTTATGACCTGCCTGATGATTCTGCCTATCGCGCTGCTGATCGCCGGGCTGCTCGGTACGGTTATCGTGGTGATTAAAAAGAAATACTGTAACGCCTGATCGTTTACCGGGGCGGCGCGGATTCGCCGCCCTTACATCGTTCGTCACATCCCCTGAATCGTTCTGATACGCGCCGCATCCTCCCCCGGCGTCATGCCGAAATAACGCTTAAACTCGCGGCTGAACTGCGACGCGCTTTCATACCCCACCCGCATCGCCGCCGCGCTGGCCTTCATACCATCGTGGATCATCAGCATGCGCGCTTTATGCAGGCGATAGGTTTTCAGGTACTGCAGCGGGGAAGTGCTGGTGACTGATTTAAAGTTATGGTGGAACGCCGAGACGCTCATATTCGCTTCCGCCGCCAGCTGATCGACGCTGAGGTTCTCTGTGTACTGGCTTTCAATACGCTTCAATACGCGGCTAATCAGGCTGAAGTGGGTCTGACGACTGACCAGCGCCAGCAGCGCACCCCCGCACGGCCCGGTCAGCACGTGATAGAGAATTTCGCGGATAATCTGTTTGCCAAGAATGCGCGCGTCCAGCGGGCGCTCCATGACATCCAGCAGGCGCTCCGCCGCGCACAATATCTCTTCGGACAGCACCGCAGAGTTGATCCCGCTCGACGCCATGGACGGCTGAAACTGCTCATCTTCCCCGATATCCATCAGCAGTTCTTGCAGCTGAAGAATATCGACGTTCAGCCGAATCCCCGCCAGCGGGACTTCCGGAGTGGCGAAGGTTTCGCATTCAAACGGCAGCGGTACCGTCAGCAGCAGATACTCATTGGTGTCATAGCGAAAGGTGCGCTCGTTAATGTAGCCAATTTTATGCCCGGAAAAGAGAAAAACGATCCCCGGCTGATACATAACCGGCGTGCGCGTCCCCGGCTGGGTACCGTACAGCAGGCGAATATCCGGCAGCAGAGCATTAAGCATTTCTTCTTTATCTTTCAGCTGATTAACCTTATGCGTTAATAGCTGGCATATCTCAGCGCGGTTCATTTATCGTGCTTCTCCGAACGTTTTTATACCTTCGCATTGTGCGCACTTCCGGCGAATTTCTCCAGCCCCAAGGAGAAATGGGCAAGACAACGGCAGGAATGTGCATTGAGGGGAACGGCCCGCGGGAACACAATGTCCGTCATCTGGCAGAGGTATTGTCTCTGTTGGCGGTTTTATCTATTTGAGGGCACCAGCCATGAATAATTTCGACCTACATACCCCAACCCGCATTCTGTTCGGTAAAGGCGCGATTGAAAATCTGCGCGATCAAATCCCGGCGGATGCACGCGTGCTTGTCACCTACGGCGGCGGTAGCGTGAAGAAAACCGGCGTGCTTGATCAGGTTCTGAGCGCGCTGAACGGCATTGACGTTCGGGAATTTGGCGGCATCGAGCCAAACCCGTCCTACGAAACGCTGATGAACGCGGTGAAAATCGCGCGTGATGAAAAGATCACTTTCCTGTTGGCGGTGGGCGGCGGCTCCGTTCTCGACGGCACCAAATTCATCGCCGCGGCGGCCCACTACGATGCCAGTATCGATCCGTGGGAAATTCTCGAAACCTACGGCAGCAAAGTGGCCAGCGCTATCCCGATGGGCTCCGTGCTGACGCTGCCGGCGACCGGTTCCGAATCCAATAAAGGCGCGGTGATCTCGCGTAAAACCACCGGCGACAAACGCGCGTTTATGTCCACCCACGTCCAGCCGGTGTTCGCTATTCTGGATCCGGTTTACACCTACACCCTGCCGCCGCGCCAGGTGGCTAACGGCGTCGTTGACGCATTCGTCCATACCGTTGAGCAGTACGTCACCTATCCGGTCGACGGCAAAATCCAGGACCGCTTTGGCGAAGGTATTCTGCTGACCCTGGTGGAAGACGGCCCGAAAGCGCTGAAAGAGCCGGAAAACTACGACGTTCGCGCCAATATTATGTGGGCGGCCACCCAGGCGCTGAACGGCCTGATTGGCGCAGGCGTGCCGCAGGACTGGGCGACCCATATGCTCGGCCACGAGCTGACCGCCATGCACGGTCTCGATCACGCCCAGACGCTGGCTATCGTTCTGCCGGCCCTGTGGAATGAAAAACGCGATGCTAAACGCGCCAAGCTGCTGCAGTACGGCGCCCGCGTCTGGAACATCACCGAAGGTTCCGAGGAAGAGCGCATTGACGCCGCCATCGCCGCAACGCGTGATTTCTTCGAACAGATGGGCGTCCCGACGCGCCTTTCCGCCTACGGTCTGGATGGCAGCTCCATCCCGGCGCTGCTGGCGAAACTGGAAGAGCACGGCATGACCCAGCTCGGTGAAAATCAGGATATTACGCTGGACGTCAGCCGCCGTATTTACGAGGCTGCGCGCTAATCAACGCCCTCTCCGACGCGTAAACTCGCGCAAAGGAGAGGAGTTTAACTACCGTTTTTAGCTATTTCGTCCAGACTTAATGCTACCCCTCGGCGGAATTTATTCCGCTGAGTTCATTAACAGGAGGAAGGCATGACACATCCAACCGTTATAAAACTACACGACGGCAACCTGATGCCGCAGCTGGGGCTCGGCGTGTGGAAAGCAGGCAACGAGGAAGTCGTCTCCGCCATTCATAAGGCGCTGGAAGTCGGTTATCGCTCGTTTGACACCGCCGCCGTGTACCAGAATGAAACCGGCGTCGGCAATGCGTTAAGCAGCGCAGGCGTCGCCCGCGATGAGCTGTTCGTCACCACGAAACTGTGGAATGACGATCAAAAACAGCCCAAAGAAGCGCTGCAGGAAAGCCTTAAAAAACTGAAGCTCGACTACGTCGACTTATACCTCATTCACTGGCCGGTTCCGGCAACTAACCATTACGTCGACGCCTGGAAAAGCTTAATTGAGCTGCAGCGGCAGGGGCTGGTAAAAAGCATCGGCGTCTGTAATTTCCAGGTTCATCATCTGCAAAAAATCATCGATGAAACCGGCGTCGCTCCGGTGATAAACCAGATTGAACTTCACCCGCTGATGCAGCAGCGCCAGCTTCACGCCTGGAATGCGACGCATAAGATCCAGACCGAGTCCTGGAGCCCGCTTGCGCAGGGCGGCGAAGGGGTATTCGATCAGAAAATTATTCGTCAACTGGCGGATAAATACGGTAAAACCCCGGCGCAGATCGTTATCCGCTGGCATCTCGACAGCGGCCTGGTGGTGATCCCGAAATCGGTGACGCCATCGCGCATTGCCGAGAATTTTAACGTCTGGGACTTCCGTCTTGATAAAGATGAATTGAGTGAAATCACTAAACTGGACCAGAACAAACGCCTGGGGCCAGACCCGGATCAGTTCGGCGGTTAACCTTTCCCGCTCCGTCGGCTTCCGGCGGAGCATCGCTTTGCTATCTGGCTAAAACCACGTACATTCAGAGTTTATTGCAATCAAATGGATGCGTGCTGATGAGCTGTATTTTCTGCCAAATTGTTGAGGGGAAAGCCCCCTGCCATAAGGTGTGGGAAGATGAACACCACCTCGCCTTTCTCTCTATTTTCCCTAATACCGACGGTTTTACGGTCGTGATCCCGAAGAAGCACTACCCCAGCTATGCGTTTGATATGCCGCCGCAGGCATTGGCCGATCTGGTGCTGGCGACGCAGAAGGTGGCGAAGCTTTTGGATAAAGCCTTTGATGACGTGGGCCGTACGGGGATGTTTTTTGAAGGCTATGGCGTTGATCATGTCCACAGCAAACTCAGCCCGATGCACGGCACCGGGGATATGACCCAATGGCGGCCTATCGAGTCGCGTCAGTCTAAGTTTTTTGCGCAATATGAAGGCTATCTCTCCTCCCACGATCATGAGCGGGCGGATGATGAAAAGCTGGCGGCGCTGGCGGCCAGAATCAGAGAGGCATAGCCATAGAATTTGCTTTGCCGTTTGGCAAGCGGCTGCCCGGGCCCGAAATTATCAGGCCCGGTCAGCGAAGCGCCAGCGGGCAATGCAGTCAAATTAACGACCGGCGACCTTACCGCGTTTTACGGGCTTCTTCGCCGTTTCCCCGCCGTTCGAGCGCTGGTGCACAATCGGCGTATGCTTGGTCAGCGCCGGACGGGTATGGCGGTTCTGGCGACGCGCTTCGCGCATTTCGTCGATCGTCGGCGCCGGTACCAGGCAATCGCGACGGCTGCCGATCAGGTGCTTTTTACCCATGGTTTCCAGCGCCTGGCGGATCAGCGGCCAGTTGGCCGGATCGTGATAGCGCAGCAGCGCCTTGTGCAGGCGGCGCTGTTTGTCACCCTTCGGCACCACCACATCCTCACTCTTATAGCCAATCTTACCCAGCGGGTTCTTGCCGGTGTAATACATGGTGGTCGAGTTCGCCAGCGGCGACGGATAGAAGTTCTGCACCTGATCCAGGCGGAAACGATGCTGTTTAAGCCACAGCGCCAGATTCACCATATCTTCATCCCGCGTGCCGGGGTGGGCGGAAATAAAGTATGGGATCAGATACTGCTCTTTACCGGCCTGCTTCGAATAGGTATCAAACAGCTGCTTAAAGCGATCGTAGCTGCCCATACCCGGCTTCATCATTTTCGACAGCGGTCCCTCTTCCGTATGCTCCGGGGCAATCTTCAGATAGCCGCCAACGTGGTGGGTAGCCAGCTCTTTGATATAGCGCGGGTCTTCAACGGCGATGTCGTAACGTACGCCGGAAGCGATGAGGATCTTTTTGATGCCTTTCAGGTCACGGGCGCGGCGATAGAGATTAATCGTCGGCTCGTGGTTGGTGTCCATATGCGGGCAGATATCCGGATAAACGCATGACAGGCGGCGGCAGGTCTGCTCGGCGCGCGGCGACTTGCAGCGCAGCATATACATGTTGGCCGTCGGGCCGCCAAGATCGGAAATAATGCCGGTAAAGCCGGGAACCGTGTCGCGAATCGCTTCGATTTCATTGATGATCGAATCTTCGGAACGGCTCTGAATAATACGCCCCTCATGCTCGGTAATTGAGCAGAAGGAACAGCCGCCAAAACAGCCGCGCATAATGTTAATCGAGAAGCGGATCATCTCGTAGGCCGGAATGCGGGCATCGCCGTATGAGGGATGCGGAACGCGCTTATACGGCAGGGCAAACACGCTATCCATCTCTTCGGTGGAGAGCGGGATGGCGGGCGGGTTAACCCAGATATAGCGCTCGCCGTGCTTCTGCATCAGCGCGCGGGCGCAGCCGGGGTTGGTTTCATGGTGCAGAATACGCGACGCGTGCGCGTAGAGAACCTTGTCGCCTTTCACCTTCTCAAAGGAAGGCAGCAGGACGTAGGTCTTCTCCCACGGCTTCGGACGCGGGGGCTGCACGGTAACGCGCTTCGCTTCCTGTTTTGGCGGTGCGACGGTTTTGTTATCCGCGCACGGCAAATCTTCACCGTACGGATGCGGAATCGGGTCGATTTTCCCCGGCGTATCCAGACGCGTGGAATCCACTCCGCTCCAGCCCGGCAGCGCCTCTTTCACCATGATGGCGGTGTTGCGTACGTCACGAATTTGCCCGATGGGCTCGCCGGCGGCCAGACGGTGCGCCACTTCCACCAGCGGACGCTCGCCGTTGCCGAACATCAGCATATCGGCTTTGGAGTCCACCAGAACCGAGCGACGCACGGTATCAGACCAGTAGTCGTAGTGCGCGGTACGGCGCAGGCTGGCTTCGATACCGCCGAGGATCACCGGGACATCTTTCCAGGCTTCTTTACAGCGCTGGGTATAGACCAGCGTGGCGCGATCCGGGCGTTTACCGGCAACGTTACCCGCCGTGTAGGCATCGTCATGACGCAGCTTGCGGTCGGCGGTGTAGCGGTTGATCATCGAATCCATGTTGCCGGCGGTGACGCCGAAGAACAGATTCGGTTTACCCAGGCGCATAAAATCGTTTTTATTATTCCAGTCCGGCTGGGAAATAATCCCCACGCGAAATCCCTGCGCTTCCAGCATGCGTCCGCAAATCGCCATGCCGAAGCTCGGGTGATCGACATAGGCATCGCCGGTAACCAGAATGATGTCGCAGCTATCCCAGCCAAGTTGATCCATCTCTTCTCGCGACATCGGCAAGAACGGCGCGGGGCCAAAGCAGGCGGCCCAGTACTGCGGCCAGGAGAAAAGGTCACGATCCGGTTGGATCAGGGATATTGCGCTCATATTGCTTCCGGGGAAATGATAAAAAAATAATCAAAAAGGGCGGCGATTATAAGCCGGAACGATGGAAGAAATGAAGGAGGTTTTTCCAATCCCGGCCGCATGGAACCGGGACAGAATAAATTACGGCGCCGGATTCACCAGAATCTGGCCAATTGAGCCCCGGTCGGCAAGCTCCAGCGTCTGGCTTAAATACTGGAACGGGAAGTGCGGCCAGGAGGGCTGATTGTAATAGACCAACAGTTCAACCTGGCCGTCGATCCAGACGGTATCCTTCCAGCCGCGATCTTCCGGGAACGGCGCGGAGCCGTTGACGTTACGCACCTGGAACATGACGCCTTCAATATGGAACGACTGCGGCCGGTCGGCGCGCACAATCCAGCGCTCCCAGGTGCCCTGCTGCGCCGTAATATCGATACGCTGCGGATCCCACAGCTGACCGTTGATCCCCGGATCGTCGCCAAGGGTGATCTCACGGCTGCGAATCGCCGCGCCGGCCAGAATTTCCGTCGGCAGCAAACGCACGGGCAGACTATCGGTCACCAGCGGCAGCAGGCCCGTCGGGCGCAATGTCAGAATCAGCGTGGAGATCAGAATGCTCGACGGCTCGAAGAAGCCGCGAATACGATCGACGATGCTTGCCGCTTCCCCGCAGGTGATCGACACTTCATCGCCGTTGGTCATATCGACCAGAATTTCTCGACGCTCGCCCGGCGCCAGCGACAGCTGCTTCAGCGAAACCGGCGCGGGCAGGAGCCCCTGGTCACCGGAAATCACGTGCAGCAATCGGCCATCGCTCATCTGCAGCTGATAGCGACGGGAGTTGGACGCATTCAGCAGGCGCAGGCGCACCCAGCCGCGCGACACCTCAACGAAAGGCCCCTGTACGCCGTTCACCAGCAGCGTATCGCCCACGAAACCACCGCTACCGGGCTCGCTGTATTCAGGCGTACCGAAGTTATCCAGACGCTTGTCCTGAATAATCACCGGGAAATCATCCACGCCGTAGTGATTGGGGATCGGCAGATTCTTACTGACATCATCTTCCACCAGCCACATGCCGGCCAGGCCGTTATAGACCTGTTTTGCCATATGGTTTGGGGTGTTGGCCTGATACCACAGGGTCGCCGCGCTTTGGCGGATTGGCAGTACCGGCGCCCAGTCGGCGTTAGCGGACATCATGCGCGCGGCGCCGCCGATCAGCGGACCGGGGACCTGCAGACCACGGATGGTCATCGCCACGTTTTCCGTCAGGCGGTTGCTGTAGATCAGCTTGACATCATCGCCGTTCCAGACGCGAATGGTTGGCCCCATATAGCGACCGTTAATCCCCCACACCGAGGCGCGGGTACCGGGCGTAAACGACCAGTGCGCGCGCTGTAGCGTCAAGAATAGCGGCTGCCCGCGGCGGGACTCCAGCAGAGGGGGGATCGGCAGCGCAGGCTGCTGGCCAGCGGCCTGTGCCTTCAGCGGCGCGGCGCCCGCGCACAGCGCTACGCCTGAAGCCTTAATGAACTGACGCCGACTGAGTGACATATTAACTCCATGAAATACTGACTAATTAATAAGGGAATTCGTTTCCCGCCAGCAATCCGCGCGCTGTTTGCGGCGTTTCCTGTGTTATTTCTTTGCGGCCGCTTCGCGTTCGGCAACTTCTTTATCCAGCTCAGCGATTTTCGCGGACATCAGCTCGCGGCAGTGCGTGGCCAGCGCGCGAACGCCCTCTTTTCCATACTGGCTGGTATCTACCGGCGGCAGCATTTCTACAATCACCAGACCGTTATTCAGGCGATTGAGATTAATTTTATTCGATGTATTAGACACGCACACCGGAATAATGGGCACGCCAGCCGCGACAGCAGCATGAAAAGCGCCGGTTTTAAAAGGCAGCAAACCGCGGCCGCGGCTGCGAGTCCCTTCCGGAAACATCCAAAAAGAGATATTGCGCTTTTTAAATGCGTTCACGACTTCGGCAATAGTGCCATGCGCCTTTGCCCGGTTATTGCGATCGATCAGCAGGTTCCCCGTGAGCCAGTAGAGCTGGCCGAAAAAGGGGATCCACGCCAGGCTCTTTTTACCCACGGTCACGGTCGGCGGCTGCACGATATTTGATGCCGTCACCATATCATAGTTATTCTGGTGGTTAGCGATATAGATAGCGTTGCCGTAGCTTTCCGCGTCGGCTGGCTTGCGCAGCTCGACTTTCAGGCCGAAGACCGGCGACAGTTTGCCAAACAGGTGGCCGAAGGTGGCGACGTGCTTAGGGTTACGCGGGCTGAACAGACAATAAATACAGCCGAAGATGCAGACCAGAATACAATAGATGACAACGATAATTAGTCGAAAAATAAATAGCATAGCTACCTCTGAAACCCAAACCGCTTAGAATTATACTCGCTGTTTCGCAGATTGCAGGCATCGGGCATCATTGCAAAGCGCGTTGCGCATCTCGAATGACGCTGGCGGATATTGTTCATCGCAATGCCTGAATAAACAACGATTTTGCGGTAAATATTAACCTCCCCCGCCAAACCGCGGGGGAGGATGCTCCTACTCTTCGCTATCGCCCGCGGAGGCGCGACGCGGTGAATCAATCTCCACCCGGTCAATTTTCTGTAATCCGCGCATCAGAGAGCCGCGGCGGCCGCGCTCGCCGGTGACTTTTTGCAGCTCTTCCGGGCGTAGTTTGATTTTCCGTTTGCCGACGTGAATCGTCAGCGTACTTTGCGGCGGCAGAACGAACAGGTGCGCCAGGCCATCCTGGCCCGCAGCCGCTTCCGCCGACGGAATACTGATGATCTTGTTGCCTTTGCCTTTCGACAGCTGCGGCAGGTCGCTCACCGGGAACATCAGCATGCGGCCGGCTGCGGTAATGGCCAGCAGCATATCGGACTCATCCTCAATCACCAGCGGCGGCATTACGTGCGCGTTATCCGGAAGGCTAATCAACGTCTTACCGGCACGATTGCGCGCGACCAGATCGTTGAAAGTACAAATAAACCCGTATCCTGCGTCGGAAGCCAGCAGCAGTTTTTGGTCATCGGCCTCCATCAGCATATGTTCTACCGTCGCCCCCGGCGGCAGCGTCAGCTTACCGGTGAGCGGCTCGCCCTGTCCGCGTGCGGACGGCAGGGTGATTGGGTCAATCGCGTAGCTACGCCCGGTGGTGTCAATAAAGACCACCGGCTGATTGCTCTTCCCTTTTACTGCGGCTTTAAAACTGTCGCCCGCTTTATAGTTCAGCCCCGGCGCGTCGATATCGTGGCCTTTGGCGCTGCGCACCCAGCCGCTCTGCGACAGAACGATGGTGACCGGCTCGGACGGCAGCATATCGTGCTCGCTCATCGCTTTCGCTTCTTCACGCTCGCGCAGCGGCGAACGGCGATCGTCGCCAAAGGCGTCGGCGTCGGCCTGCAGCTCTTTCTTCAGCAGGTTATTCATTTTGCGTTCAGACGCCAGAATGGCCTGCAGATGGTCTCGCTCTTTTTCCAGCTCGTTCTGCTCACCGCGAATCTTCATCTCTTCCAGCCGGGCGAGATGGCGCAGTTTTAACTCCAGAATCGCTTCCGCCTGAGTTTCGCTGATGCCAAAGCGCGACATCAGGGCCGGCTTAGGCTCATCTTCGTGACGGATAATTTCGATAACTTCATCGATATTCAGAAACGCCACCAGCAAACCTTCCAGGATATGCAGGCGCTTAAGGACTTTTTCCAGACGGTAGCTGAGACGACGGCGCACGGTATCGCGGCGGAAAGTCAGCCATTCCGAGAGGATTTCCAGCAGGTTTTTTACCGCCGGACGGTTATCGAGCCCGATCATATTCAGGTTGATACGATAGCTCTTTTCCAGATCGGTCGTCGCGAACAGGTGGTTCATCACCTGCTCCATATCCACGCGGTTAGAGCGCGGGACGATCACCAGGCGAGTCGGGTTTTCGTGATCCGATTCGTCGCGCAGGTCATCCACCATCGGCAGCTTTTTGTTGCGCATCTGGGCGGCGATCTGCTCGAGCACGCGGGCGCCGGAAACCTGATGCGGCAGCGCGCTGATCACCACCGCGCCGTCTTCTTTCGCCCACACCGCGCGCATCCGCACCGAACCGCGGCCATTCTGGTAGATTTTGCGGATCTCGGCGCGGGGGGTGATGATTTCCGCTTCGGTCGGGTAATCCGGCCCCTGTACGATATCCAGCAGATCGTCCAGCGAGGTCTGCGGTTTTTCAATCAGGGTAATGGCCGCCTGAGCGACTTCACGCAGGTTGTGCGGCGGAATATCCGTCGCCATGCCGACGGCAATGCCGGTAGTGCCGTTGAGCAGAATATTAGGCAAGCGCGCAGGCAGCATCTTCGGCTCCTGCAAAGTGCCGTCGAAGTTTGGTACCCAGTCAACGGTGCCCTGCCCCAGTTCGCTCAGCAGCAGTTCAGCATACTTCGACAAACGGGATTCGGTATAACGCATCGCGGCGAAGGATTTAGGATCGTCCGGTGCCCCCCAGTTCCCCTGACCGTCAACCAGCGGATAGCGGTAAGAGAAGGGTTGCGCCATCAGCACCATGGCTTCATAGCAGGCGCTATCGCCGTGCGGATGGTATTTACCCAGCACGTCGCCGACGGTGCGGGCGGACTTTTTGAACTTGGCGCTGGCGTTGAGACCCAGCTCAGACATCGCATAGACGATGCGACGCTGGACCGGCTTCAGGCCATCGCCAATAAACGGCAGCGCCCTGTCCATGATGACGTACATGGAGTAGTTCAGGTAGGCGTTTTCCGTAAATTCATGCAGCGCAAGGCGCTCTGCCATATCGCTCATTAATCGTGAATCCTCAATCTGCGTACCGGCCGTTCGGACGGCAAAACTACCGGCGATAATACCCTATCTGACGCCCTGAGTCACAGGGCGTTAGGCTGGTTGAGGAATTCAGTGGACATCCTTCATTTCAGCGGAAGATAAACGTCCGTCTGCAGCTCATGTTCACCGACTTCATGCACGAAAGTGAGGTAGCGAAAGAAAACAGGGAAATCGCGCAGCGACTCTCCCGATGCGGGCAGCCAGTCGCGATAAAGAAACCAGATGCTCTGCGCGAGCGTGTCCAGAGAGCCGTGATGACGCACCACTGCGCAACGTCCGCCGGGGATCTCGCCATTCACCACGCCGAAGCTGTTTTCCGGCACCGGCTGGCTGACCGTACCGCCAATATCGAAACGAAAATCGTCAGCCGGCGTGGCCGCGGGGTCGTCCCAGGAGATTCCCCAGGTTGCGCAGCTGGCGACCGGGGACAGACCGCTCACCTTGCGCCAGGCGATAAACTTCGCGGCGGTCTCATTGACTAAATCAGGGTTGCCGCGATGCCGTAGCCTCGCGATCTGAGTGGTAGGTAGCTGGATTATTTTAACATCCATCGGGTGTTGCTCCTGTAGCGTATGTTTCGGCACGCGTCGATGCCATTCCAGCCAGTCCGGCTGTTGACGGAACTGGCTGGGGCTTTGCGCGAAAGCGCTGCGGAAGGCACGACTGAACGACTCAGGATTCTGGAACCCCGCATCAAGGGCAATATCGATAATCTTTTCCTGTGGATTAAACGCCAGTCGCCAACAGGCGCGACGCAGACGTAGCCACTGGATATAGCGATAGAGCGGTACCCCGCTATAGGCGCTGAATTGCCGGTGAAAATGATACGGCGAGCTGTGGGCTATCGCACTAAGCGTCTCCAGCGACAGCGGCGTATCCAGATGGCGTTCAATGTACAAGCACACTTGCTGAAAACGCCCGGCAAAGGCCGGGCTTACCTGAGTATCGTTCATCGCATCCTCCCGGAAACATACTCTGACAGAGCGAGGAGTGCGGTTCCTGACCGATCTTGCTTAAGATGATAAGAAAATTATGGCGTGATTTTACGAATCTGCTTTACGTCGATTTCCACTGAGTTCCAGTCTTTATCCACTTCACCCTGAATCTCTACCGTATCCTGCGGGGTCACGGTCACGCCGTTCCAGCGCTTGTGATCGATATCGACGTTCACGGTGCCGGAGCTGTCCTGGAATTTATACAGGTCGTCGGAAATACGCTCCACGATTTTACCGCGCAGGGTCACCCAGGTATCGTCACGCAGGCTTTTCGCATTCGCAACCGTCGTTACGCTCCCGTTCGGGCCAATGAACCCGCCGTTTTGCGTGGTCGTCTGGCTGGTTTGCGTCGAGCCGGGTCCGGAAAATCCGCCCTGCCCGGCGGCCAGTACCGGCATGGAAACTAAGGCGATGATAGCGGTCATTGCGGCGATTTTCTTCATGATGTGTTCTCCCTTTGTGTTTATATCGTCACTATTACACCGGGCAAAACTTAACGACTTCTTAAGCGGAAAAAATAAATTTTATTCCTGTACAGCGCGCGCCGCAACGCGCTTTACTGCGGGAATATCCGAGGGACACAGGAGCAGAAAATGCGCATTTTACTGGTGGAAGACGACAAACTGATCGGCGACGGCCTTAAAACCGGCCTGACCAAGCTGGGCTTCAGCGTCGACTGGTTTACCCGCGGCGAAGAGGGCAAAGCCGCGCTGTACCACGCCCCTTACGACGCCATTATTCTGGACCTGACCCTGCCCGGCATCGATGGGCTGGATATTCTGCGCGAATGGCGCGACAAAGGCCGCCACGAACCGGTACTGATCCTCACCGCTCGCGACGCGCTCAGCCAGCGCGTTGAAGGGTTACGTCTCGGCGCCGATGACTACCTCTGCAAACCTTTCGCACTGGTTGAAGTCGCCGCGCGTCTGGAAGCGCTGATGCGTCGCGCCCACGGCCACAGCAGCAGCGAGCTGCGGCACGGCAATGTTGTTCTCGATCCAGGCCGACTCACGACCACGCTAAACGGCGAGAGCCTGCCGCTCAAGCCAAAGGAGTTTGCTCTGCTGGAACTCCTGATGCGCAACGCCGGACGCGTGCTGCCGCGTAAGCTGATTGAGGAAAAGCTCTATAGCTGGGATGACGATGTCTCCAGCAACGCGGTAGAAGTGCACGTCCATCATCTGCGCCGTAAGCTCGGCAGCGGCTTCATTCGCACCGTGCACGGCATCGGCTATACCCTGGGGGACGCATGAAACGACTGGGTAGACTAAGCCTGCGCGTCCGCCTGACGCTGCTTTTCCTGCTGCTGACCAGCGCCGCCTGGGGCATTGCCAGCCTTGTGGCCTGGCAACAAACCGCCGACAAACTGGATAAGCTGTTCGATACCCAGCAGCTGCTGTTCGCCCGCCGCCTGAGCGCGATGAATGTTGACGAACTCCATACCCTCGCTCCGCAGGTACGGGAGCAGAAAAAGGTCAAACATGGCCATCTCGATGACGATGCGCTGGCTTTCGCTATCTTTACCGCCGACGGCAAAATGGTGCTTAACGATGGCGAAAATGGCCAGGATATCCAGTGGGGTAACCATCGGGAGGGGTTCAGCGATGGCTACCTGCGCGGCGACGATGACGAGTGGCGCTTCCTGTGGCTTACCACCCGCGACGGTCGCCATCGTATCGCCGTCGGTCAGGAGTGGGATTACCGCCGCGAGATGGCGCTGGATATCGTCACCTCCCAGCTTACGCCCTGGCTGGTTGCGCTGCCGCTGATGTTTTTGCTGCTCATCGTGCTGTTGAGCCGGGAGCTGGCGCCGCTGAAAAAGCTGGCCACCACGCTGCGCGCCCGGGCGCCGGACTCCGCCGAAACGCTAAATAGCGAGAACGTACCCAGCGAAGTTCGCCCGCTGGTCGACGCGCTAAATCAGCTCTTTACCCGGACGCATGACACCATGATCCGCGAGCGTCGCTTCACGTCCGATGCCGCCCACGAGCTGCGCAGCCCGCTGGCGGCGCTGAAGGTGCAGACCGAAGTGGCCCAGCTCTCAACGGACGATCCGCAAGGGCTGGATAAAGCGCTGGCGCAGCTTCACCAGGGGATCGATCGCGCCACTCGCCTGGTCGACCAGCTGCTCACCCTGTCGCGTCTGGATTCGCTGGCGCAGCTGGACGATCTCCAGACTATCGCCCTTGATGAACTGCTGCAGTCGGCGGTCATGGAGATGTACCACCCCGCCCAGCAGGCCGGCGTTGAGCTACGCCTGCACCTGAACGCGAAAAACATCACGCGCACCGGCCAGCCGCTGCTGCTGAGCCTGCTGGTGCGCAATCTTCTGGATAACGCCGTGCGCTATAGCGCCGCCGGAAGCCAGGTCGACATCATCCTTGATGCGGGTGAATTTCGCGTACGCGATAACGGCCCGGGCATCAGCGCCGAGGCCCTGACGCGCATCGGCGAGCGCTTTTATCGCCCTCCCGGCCAGGAACAGCCCGGCAGCGGCCTTGGGCTCTCCATCGTCAAACGCATCGCCGCGCTGCACGGGATGACGGCCAGCTTCGACAACGCCCGGGACGGCGGATTCGAGGCGCGCATTCGCTGGTAGCGGCATTATTGCTAAAAAAGCAAAAGACTTTGCACATTTTGCTCATTTTACCGCTTTGCCCTGCGGGGTAAAATTAGCCTCAAAATTGAAAAGTTGAGGATAAAAAATGAGCAACATCCTGATTATTAACGGTGCGAAAAAATTCGCCCACTCTAACGGCCAGCTGAACGACACCCTGACCGAGGTCGCGGATGGTTATCTGCGCGACGCCGGGCATGATGTTAAGGTCGTCCGCGCCGAGAGCGACTACGACATAAAAGAAGAAGTGCAGAATTTTCTCTGGGCAGATGTGGTTATCTGGCAGATGCCGGGCTGGTGGATGGGCGCACCGTGGACGGTGAAAAAGTACATTGATGATGTCTTTACCGAAGGTCACGGCGCGCTGTATGCCAGCGATGGCCGCACCCGCTCCGACGCCAGTAAGAAATATGGTTCCGGCGGCCTGATTCAGGGGAAAAAATATATGCTGTCCCTGACCTGGAACGCGCCGATGGAAGCGTTCACCGAGAAAGATCAGTTCTTCCACGGCGTTGGCGTCGACGGCGTGTACCTGCCATTTCATAAGGCCAACCAGTTCCTTGGGATGAGCGCCCTGCCCACCTTCATCGCCAACGATGTGATCAAAATGCCCGATGTTCCGCGTTATACGGCAGAATATCGCAAGCATCTGGCGGAAATTTTTGGTTAACTGTAGTGAGTTATGAAAAGACGACAAGCGCGGCTCATTTTAGCGGCAGCTTGAAGTATGATGAGAATATACAGAAGGAGTTGAGTTAACCATGTTGACAGTGATCGCTGAAATTCGCACTCGTCCGGGCCAACACCATCGTCAGGCGGTGCTGGATCAGTTCGCAAAAATTACCCCGACCGTTCTCCAGGAAGAAGGCTGCCACGGCTATGCGCCGCTGGTGGATCACGCCGCTGGCGTCAGTTTTCAGACTACTTCACCGGATTCTATCGTGATGGTCGAGCAGTGGGAAAGCGTCGCGCATCTTGAAGCGCACCTGCAGACGCCGCACATGAAAGCCTACGGCGAAGCCGTGAAAGGCGACGTACTGGAAATGAATATTCGTATTCTTGAAGCGGGTATTTAAGCAAGCAAACGACATCGGCCGGTTTCCCGGCCGATTTTTTATTATCCGTCCAGCTCCGCCAGATCGCCCTTCTCCTGCAGCCAGTTACGCCGATCTTCAGAACGCTTCTTCGCTAACAGCATATCCATCATGGCGGTCGTCTGCTGCTCGTCTTCATCGTTGATAATCAGCTGTACCAGACGGCGGGTATTCGGATCCAGCGTGGTCTCGCGCAGCTGCATCGGGTTCATCTCGCCCAGCCCTTTAAAGCGCTGCACGTTCGGCTTGCCTTTCTTGCGCTTAAGCTGCTCCAGCACGCCGGTTTTCTCTTCTTCTGTAAGCGCGTAATACACCTCTTTGCCGAGGTCGATACGGTACAGGGGCGGCAGCGCCACGTAGACGTGACCTTGTTTAACCAGCGTGCGGAAGTGCCTGACGAACAGCGCGCAAAGCAGCGTCGCGATGTGCAGGCCATCGGAGTCGGCATCCGCCAGAATACAAATCTTGCCGTAGCGCAGCTGGCTCAGGTCGTCGCTATCCGGATCGATACCGATGGCGACGGAAATATCATGCACTTCCTGGGAAGCCAGCACCTCATCGGAAGAGACTTCCCAGGTGTTCAGGATTTTACCTTTCAGCGGCATGATCGCCTGATACTCGCGATCGCGCGCCTGCTTGGCCGATCCGCCCGCCGAATCCCCTTCCACAAGGAACAGTTCGGTTCGGTTCAAATCCTGGGCGGTACAGTCCGCCAGCTTACCGGGCAGCGCCGGACCGCTGGTCAGCTTTTTACGCACCACTTTCTTCGCCGCGCGCAGGCGACGCTGGGCGCTGGAGATCGCCATTTCCGCCAGCAGCTCTGCCGACTGAACGTTCTGGTTCAGCCACAGGCTGAAGGCATCTTTGACCACCCCGGAAACAAACGCGGCGCACTGACGGGAAGAGAGGCGCTCTTTCGTTTGCCCGGCAAACTGCGGGTCCTGCATCTTCACGGACAGGACGTAGGCGCAGCGCTCCCAGATATCTTCCGCCGACAGCTTCACGCCGCGCGGCAGAATATTGCGGTATTCGCAGAACTCGCGCATGGCGTCCAGCAGCCCCTGGCGCAGGCCGTTAACGTGGGTACCGCCCTGCATCGTCGGGATCAGGTTGACGTAGCTTTCGGTCAGCAGTTCACCGCCTTCCGGCAGCCACAGCAGCGCCCAGTCAACCGCTTCGGTATCGCCGGAGAAGGTGCCGACGAACGGTTTTTCCGGCAGCAGCGGCAGGCCGTTAACCGCTTCGCTAAGATAGTCGGTCAGACCATCGGCGTAGCACCAGCGCTGTTCGCTGTCGTTAACCAGATCGCGGAAAACAATCTCTACGCCCGGGCAGAGAACGGCCTTGGCCTTTAATAAATGAGAAAGGCGCGAGACGGAAAAACGCGGGCTATCGAAAAAGCTTTCGTCCGGCCAGAAGTGCACGCTGGTACCGGTATTGCGCTTACCGCAGGTACCGGTCACGTGGAGATCTTCTACTTTATCGCCGTTTTCGAACGCGATGCTGTAGACCTGGCCGTCGCGGCGCACGTTCACCTCAACGCGTTTCGATAAGGCGTTGACCACCGAAATCCCTACGCCGTGCAGGCCGCCGGAGAACTGGTAGTTCTTATTGGAGAATTTCCCCCCGGCGTGCAGGCGGCAAAGAATCAGTTCAACTGCCGGAACCCCCTCTTCAGGGTGGATATCCACCGGCATTCCGCGTCCATCGTCAATGACTTCCAGCGACTGATCGGCATGGAGAATCACCTCCACGCGTTTCGCGTGACCGGCCAGGGCCTCATCCACGCTGTTATCAATAACTTCCTGACCAAGATGGTTTGGACGTGTGGTATCAGTGTACATTCCCGGACGGCGGCGAACCGGCTCTAGCCCGGTGAGTACCTCAATGGCATCAGCGTTATATGAAGATTGCGTCATGGTGTGTATTCGTAGGTCGTTCCGAACCGCTCAGCGCAGGCCCAGAAAATCGATAATCTGAGTGAAATGATCTTCAAAGCCAACAAATGCGTGATTACCGCCCTCCTCTACCGTTTGTCGGCAGGAGGCGAAATAATCCACGGCCTGGCGGTAATCAAGCACTTCATCACCCGTTTGCTGCAATAACCAGATTAAATCCGGCGCTTCCAGCGGGTCAATTTGCATGACCTTGAGATCGTAAATATGGCGAGACTCTAGCACATATTGCTGCCCCGTGTATGGATTCTCATTGGGGCCAAGGAAATTGTTCAACAGCTCAAACGGGCGCACCGCGGGGTTCACTACCACGGCGGGCAGCATAAAGCACTGCGATAGCCAGGTCGCGTAATATCCCCCCAGCGACGACCCGACAACGCCCAGCGGTTCACCGCCATGCTCCAGCACGATAGACTCCAGATGCTCAGCCGCCTGCGCGGGATAAACCGGGAGCTCCGGTATCACCATCGAGATGTCAGGATAGGTCTGCGCCAGCCACGCTTTCAGCGCAGTCGCTTTTGCCGACCGAGGCGAGCTGTTAAAACCATGCAGATAGAGAAGCGTAGACATCAGTATCCTTCTGAAGCGATATCCGGGTGAAATTTCACGCCTTCGAGGCGGCAAACTTCAGTGGTCAATGTGCCGTCAGGATGCAGTTCCAGCCAGCGCCAGCCTGGGGAGACGGTATCGAGCGTGAAGTTCGCGCAGTGCGGCTTAAACTGCACGCAGGTGGATGGCGTGGCCATCATGCGCCGTCCGTTCCAGTCAAGGTCCAGCTCCTGGTGAATATGGCCGCAGAGCAGATGCTTAACGCGAGGAAAAGCGGCCAGCGCGCAATCAAGCGCCCCGGCATTGCGCAGGCTATGCTGATCCAGCCAGCTACAGCCTGACGGCAGGGGATGATGGTGCAACAGCAGCAGCGTATACCGCTGCGGAACTTCGGTCAGCTTCTGCTCAAGCCATTCCAGCTGGAAATCGCTCAGCTCGCCGTGCGGCACACCGAACACCTGGCTATCCATCAGCAATACTTGCCAGTGTTCGCCCAGCAATACGCGTTTAGCGGGAGAGATGCCGGATTCCTGCAGCGTACTGTACATTGCCGGTTGAAAATCATGATTACCCGGTAGCCAGACGCAGGGTGCAGTAAAACTCGCGATGCCTTCAGCAAAATGCTGGTAGGCCGCGGCAGAGTGATCTTGCGCCAAATCGCCTGTAGCAACGATCAGGTCGCACTCTCGCTGTGAGGCGTGGATCGCATCCAGTACGGCCTGATAGCTTTCCCAGGTATTGATACCTAACAGCGTTTCATGTTTTTCAGCAAACAGGTGAGTATCGGTAATTTGTAATATCCTGACTCTGGCCTCACCAGCCAAAGGTAGGTTTAACAGGCTTTCCAAATGGTGTCCTTAGGTTTCACGACGCTAACAAACCGGAATCGCCATCGCTCCATGTGCAAAACAGTATCGCAGCCAATCGGCCAGAAACTGATTAATTTGATGCTTTTCGTCGCGTTGATGCAACTTTTTATTAGGATAATCATACCGCGCTTTGAAGCGAA